>ERZ791842.1008-NODE-1008-length-17442-cov-9.05263_pt1 | contig 17442 bp, 20 predicted proteins | sample MGYA00509944_ERZ791842 | MGnify/ENA primary metagenome ERZ791842 (study PRJEB30046, sample SAMN00715263) | human gut metagenome | study: EMG produced TPA metagenomics assembly of the A metagenome-wide association study of gut microbiota in type 2...
CCGGCTGGTGCAGAACGATTTCCGCTTCACGGTCAGCGAACGAGCCGCGGCCAACGTGGACACCATCAAGCGCAGCAGCAACAATGTCATCGACTTCATGGAGTCCGAGGGTTATTTCCGCTTCAAGGCGGACTACTCTATCAGTTCCAAGGAGTTCTACGACATTTACAAGCAGTGGTGCGAGGACAACGCCTGCCACAGCGTATCGGCGATCCGTTTCAGCGCAGAGCTGCGCCAGAATGACCGCCGCTACAACCTTGAAGCCACCAACAATATCTATCTGCCCGGTGGTCGCAGGGTGCGAGGATTCGTGGGCATCGAGCCGCTTGTCCATCCCTGCCCGTAAAAAGTGCATTTTTTCACGGAAGAAGTTCGTACAACCTGTACGGTCTGTACTTGTACGCACCTGTACGGCGAATTGAAGCAAATTAAAACGTGGTATCGTTTATATTTCGTGTTCCAGTACGCCGTACAGACCGTACGGGTTATTTGAAGTCCGTACGCAATTTTTTCAGATGCGTACGGAGCAATCAAGTTCGCATTGTGCGAACTTGATTGTAGCTTTCCCGCAGGAGACGTTCCCCCTCGGAGAGTCCTCGAAGAGCCCACTACACTTTGCAGCCCATAGGGATGAAAGTGTTATAGTGGGTTATTACACTTCCGAAGAAGTGCATCTTCGTTCCCCGTCACCTCTCGATGAACCTTGAAAGGAGGGATGCCCTTTGGCAAGAAATGATGGTATTGACCGCACCAGTGTCCGAAATCTCGTCGTTTCGGACAAGGCCGTTGGCAACACTCAGCAGCACAATGAGCGTGAAAAGGACAGCTATCGGAACCCCGATATTATCCCCCAGCGCGCTGCATGGAACGTCCACTTCAAGAAGCCAACCGCCAGCTACACCGACCTGTTCGCCCAACTGGAAGCCGCTGGTACGATTTCAACGCGCGGCTTGAAGCCGGATGCTACCCACTACTGTGAACTTGTCTTTGATGTCAACTCTGCCTACTTTGACAATCACGGCGGCTACGAGTTCGCCAAGCAGTTCTATGCGGATGCCTACAAAGCTGCTGTGCAAATCGTAGGCGGTGAACAGTATATCCTCTCGGCTGTCATGCATGCCGATGAGATCAACCGTGCCATGACAGAAGCATTAGGCCGGGAGGTCTACCACTACCATCTCCATGTGGTCTATGTGCCTGTGGTGGAAAAGCAGATCCTCTGGTCGAAACGCTGCAAGGATAAGGCACTGGTCGGCACAGTCAAGGAGACCGTCATGCAGGTCAGCCGGAGCAAGAAGTGGGCATCCAAGCCCCTGCTGGACGATGCCGGAAAGCCCGTGCTGCAAAAGAACGGCAAGCCAGTCCTGAAGAAGTCGTACAGCGTCCTGCAAGACGATTTCTTCAACTATATGCGTACTGCCGGGTACACCGATGTGGAGCGCGGCGAGCGTGGCAGCACCGAAGAACACCTGACTGTCACTCAGTTCAAAGTCCAGCGGGAGCAGGAACGTCTGGACAGCCTGACCGCCCAAGCCGACCAAAAGGCGCAGTCGCTTGCCAAAACCAGTCAGACCCTCTCCAAAAAGGAGAAGGAACTTGCCGCTGTGCAGAAAAAGGCCACGCTCACAAAAGAAGCCCTCATTCATGCGCGTGATCTGGATTATATCGGCAAGCGCACCTTCCTCGGCAACTACTCGCTGACCGAAGAAGAGTTTTCCAAGCTGAAAAAGCAAGCCGACCACGGCTATATGATGGATGTGGAGAACCGCCGCCTGAAAGAAGAACTTTCCACCGCCAAGAAAGAGGCCGTTCGTTGGAGCAACAAATACCACGACCTGTGGTACGACGTGAAACCCTATCTGGATGCTCTCCACCGTGCGCCCGAACTGGTGCGTGGCTTTCTGGAAAAGATTCTTGCCCCCAAGCAGGAGCACACCATGAATGTGCCGCAGCAAAACCGTAAGCGTGGGCAGGATATGGAACTTTGAGTTTCGGAGGATACCATTTGAACAAAAAGAAGAAGTCAAACAAATCCGGCTACCCGGATGAAGCAATCAAGACCCTTGCACGTTGCTTTTATCCCTCCATGGTTGAGTTTTTCAACAGCGAGGAAGGCCAGCGTGAATATGAGGAATGGCTGAAAGAGCAAGAGGCACTACAAAGCTTGCCTGTTGCCGCATAAAAACAGCAGGACGCTCCCAGTAAAGGGAACGCCCTGCCTTATATAGATGTATCTTACCGAGGTGTGTCCAGTTGGGCACACCTCTTATTTTTTTGCCCTCAATCTTCTAACCCATGGCTCCCGGCTGCATTTTTCAAATATTCCTCTGGGTCACCGTTCAAAATCAACTCGGCATAGCCCAGCGGGTCATTGTAGATGAGATAGTCCAGTTCCGTTCGCTGTGCCATGGTAACATCCAGAGCCTCTTCGACCCCGGTGCAGTCAATGGAAATTTTTCTCCCATCTTGGAGAGTCAACTCCACGCACCCGGTATCCATGTTGAACGAACAGGCTCTTGCATCGTACTTCATCATCGTGTCCTCCAAACGCTTATTGTGTGGTTACGGTCTATGACAAGGCATCGGAGTTTTGCGCCGTCCACGGGAGCCTTCATTGTTGTACCCGAAGAAAACGAAAAATCCGAACCCTTCTCCAATCGGAAACAGGTTCGGATTTTTCTTGTTTGGTGGGCGCGGGTGGATTCGAACCACTATTCTTTCGGCCTGTCCATTCCTGCCGTGTCAGAAAATGCAGCATTCAAGCCACTTTTCGAGCACGGCACGGAACGCGCGATGCACCGCCGGAACGGCTCGAACATTAAAAGTGGGTTGCAAAGTGGGTTATTTTTCGGGGCACGGCGCGTACTCGGACAGCACGCCGGAGACGGCCTGCGCGGTGGCGTCATCGCGGCCGGTGACGGCGTGGGAGTACCAGCCGTAGGTGTCCATGCTCTTGCTGTGGCCCACGATGCGGCGCAGCTGGGCGGGCGGCACGGCGTCCTCGATCATGCTCACAAAGGTGTGCCGCAGCTCGTACAGGCTGACCGGCGGGTCGATGCCGTTGCAACGCTGGTAGACCTTCCAGTAATTGTACAGGCTTTGCTGGTTGGACAGCAGAAACAACGGGTCATCATCCCGCAAGGGGCGTTCCTCTTCCTGCGTGCGCTGCTGCATCTGGGCGCGGATCTCGGCCACAGCCAGAGGGTGCAGCACCACCGTTCGGATGGCATTCTCGTTCTTGCCGCTGGTCTCTTCGTTCTGGCGGTTGATGGCCCGCCCGATGTGCACTCGGTCACCATCCAGATCGCCCACGCGCAGGCCCAGCAGTTCACCAGGGCGCAAGCCGGTCATGACCGCGATGCGGTAGGCGTGCACATTCTCATCCTGCTCCACTTTTCCACGCACAACGCGGGTGTCGGTGGACAAAAGCACCCGCAGGCTGTCCGGCTGCAGGATCTTCCGGCCCTTCAGGCGGGCACCCTTCGGCACGGTCAGGTCCTCGTCCTCCGGGCGCAGGGCTGTGTACTTGTGCTGGCGTGCCCACTTGACAAAAGCCACCTCCACGCCACGGATGCCCTGCAGCGTTTTGCGGGACAGGTTGCCCCGGCTCTTGCGTTTGCTGTCCGGATTCAGACAGCCCTCTTTATAGGAGCGGTTCAGCACGTCCTGCAGCATGCCGGTGGTCAGGTCGCCGATCCGGCGCTGTCCAATCACCGGCAAAATGTAGTTGCGCCCAAACTTCTCCACCTGCTCAATGTTGCTGGTGCCGCCCGTGGCTTTGACCGAGACCATGTACTCGGCCCACACGTCCACGCAGCGCTTTGTGGTGCTGCTGATACCCTCATCCAGCCAGGCGTCCGCCTTGCGGTTCGCTTCCCGCTGGCCGGTGCGGCCGGCCTTTGTGCTGGTAAAGGTGCGGCGCACGCCGTCCTTCTGCACCTTGATCTGCCAGCGCTGCTGATTCGGCAGCCAGACCGCCGTATTGGTTCGCAATCCCATAAAAATACACCTCCATGGGTACACTTTGACAAGCCTGCCCGGAGGTGGTACAATAACAATTGGTTGGTTTGGTATTGTTCCTCGTGAGCAAGCCATTCTTTCGCGCCCTGCCGGTTGCCGCCGGTGGGGCGTTTTTTGTTTATGCATCTTCTAGAGTATCGCTTTCGGCAAGGGCAAAAAGCTCTGCGCTCGCCTCGCCGAGTTCTGTTTTTTGAGCATCGCTCATGTATTGCAGGTACGGCACAAATGCCTGATGATATTTTTCCGCCCAGCCTTTCTTTGCCTTTGCAGTTTTCAGGCTCCTGATTTTAACGCTGTACTTCTCCGCAGTGCGGTGGATGATCTCATTCACCGCCGTATCCCGGAATGCAGGATTCTGATATTTCTTCAAATCAGCAGTTGCGCTCACTGGTGCACCATACCTTTTGCATTTTTCCAGTTCCATCAGTCGCCCAACACAAAAATCATATCGCATGAAGAATGTGGCCGGGTCTGTTGTTGTTTCAAGGATCCTTGCACTCTCTCTCGCCTGTTTCAGGAACTGCGGAGCCAGAATCTTTGCGTTTTTCCGAGAATCAACCAGATCCATCTCACCCACCCATTCAGGGTTGGGCGTATAAATTTGCTCTGCATCATCAGAATCTTCGGCATCGCCTTGCTGATACCCATCTTTGATGCCCTTTGCAGTTCCGTGAATCATGCTGAAAATCAAGAGTGTAACCCAAAAGGCGACAACACCGCAAACGAAAGACATCCCGAGTCCACAAGATGCTGATGCGATAAAGAACCCAAGACATCCAATCGCAAGACTGATAAAAACAAACTTTATCGGAACGTTCAGACCAGTCTTTCCGGAGGGCATCTTTGATGCAGCTCCTCCAATCGCTCCTGCTCCACGGAAAGCGGCATCAATGCTCTTGTGTACTGTTTTATTGCCAGAATGCTTCCGGTGCCATTCTTTGCGGCCATAGGGTGAAAGTTTTTTACCCATACAATTCCTCCTCGGTTAAGTCTTCATTTTCCTTGTAATAATAGTAAGCACGCCGGACATATTCCTCCGTGGTGTCCAGGAGCTCCGCAATTTCATCGGCATCACGCCCTTGCTTCAGCAGGTCGAACAAGACTTGTTTTGGAATCGCGTGCCGGATATACCAGTGATCTGCCCGCACCTCATGCCGCTCTACAATATCAAACGGAGTGGCCATAGAATAAAATCCGCCATACAGGCAATGGCCGAGCTCATGCCCGATGCGTGCCTGCTCTTCTGCATAGGTGCAGGGTTTGGAGTTGTCCAGCCCGATATAACACGCCCCATTGACTTCCGTTGACATGCTGCCAATGATCGGCATTGGGTAGCGCAGGACTTCCACATGATTTTCGGCCGCAACTTTATAAAAGTCAGCCCTTGTTCCCATTTGCATCCCGCTCCTTTATGAACCGGACAAACTGCTTGACCTCTTCATACTGGGCATCCGTCACGGGGCCGCCGCCAAAGAGAGCAAACTTAATATCATCCTCCGAAACCCCACCGGCACGCCCGGCGGGGCTTTTTTGTTCGCCGATCAGGTCATTCACCGACACTCCGAAGTAGGCCGCAACCTTCGCGAGGGTATCGCCAGAAGGAACAGCCCCTGTATTCTTCCATTTCGTGACGGTCGAGTTGCTCAGACCAATTTCTTTTGCGGCACGGCTGCAGCTCACGCCCTTTTCTTGGCACAGTTCACTGTATACGTCATAAAACACAATTTTCAACGCCCCTTTTTGTGCAGAGCGCCAAATCTAACCAAATTCAGAAAATTCCATTGACTTTCTAACCAAATTCAGATATCATGGTGTCACAGTTGAATCCGGTTAGCAAACAAGCCCGGAATCAACCGAATGGCTCAGGCTAGAATTTGCGCTGGATAATTGTTAGCACCATCATCTTATCGCAAATTCTAACCAAAGTCAAGTTTTTAAGCTGAAGGAGGTTAGAATTGTATGCCTGCACAATGGACAGGTGAGCTTGTTGGAAAAATGCACAACGCCGGTGTCACCGGCAAAGAGCTGGCCGCACAGCTGGGAAAGAATCCGAAATACATTTCCCAAGTGCTGAACGGTCACTACGAGCCCAAGAAAGCAGAGCGCGAATTCAACGCTGCACTCTCCGCCATCATTGAAGGCCGTCAGGAAAAGGAGGACTGACCCATGGCAAAGAAACAGTTTCTGAAACTCCGGCGGCTGGCCGAAGATCAGGACATCACCACGGATGAGCTGGCCGCAAAGGCGGGCATCGTGCCCCGCACGCTGCGCAAGCGCTTTGCCGCGCCGGAGAGCTGCGGCACATGGAACTGGGAAGAGATCGACGGCATCTGCCGCGCGCTTCACATCCCGCAGGAGCAGATCGGAGAGTATTTCTTCCCGAAGGTTGAGAAAGGAGCATGAACATGAAGGCAAAACTTTACATCGACAGTGAGGACTCGACCATCAAGATCGAAGGTGGTCCCAGCGACGTGCTGCATCTTCTGGTGTGCGCAATCGCGCAGATTCTGAAGAGCTATTTCCCGGACGATTTTGAGCGGCAGCTGGGCTGGGTGTCTGGACTGCTCTACAACACGATCCGCGAGCTGAAAGAGGAGGACGACGATGAAGATTAAGTCACGCGTATGGCACTGGCTGGCCGTGGCCTGCGGCAGTGTGGGTCTGGTGCTGGGCATGGGTGCCGAGGGCACCGCACAGACGGGCGGCGCGATCAATGGCAACACCTTCACCACAGCGGTAATTTTGGTACTGCTTGCAGCGCTGTTCATGAAGCTGGGCTTCCTGGCACAGGACCGCGAGGAGCGGGAAGCAAAACGCCGCCGCTATGGCAAGATCACCCGCAACCACGCACGCAATGATGACTACCCGCATGACAAGGAGATGGGCGCATGAACCGGATGTAGCACACCCGCCCTTGTGCCAGCTGCGGCAAGATATTGTACAACGTTGGCAACCGGCGCAAATACTGCCCGGAGTGCTCCCGGAACAGCCACAACGCCAGCAACCGCAAGTGGCGGGCGTCTGGCACCAGGACCGAGCAGAGGCACCGGGCGCTGTGGAAGGCGACCGCAGAAGGCCGCCATGACGCGCTGCTGGCAGATGTCCGGGCCGCAGAACAGGCCGGGCTGAGCTATGGCAAGTACATGCTGACCAAAAACAAAAAGCCCGCCGGTGCTGGAACACCGACGAGCTGCAAGGGATGATGGATTCGCCAATCACATCACCCCGATAATATCACAAAATCGGAGGTTTTACAATGAAAGGGATTCTGATCGAGCCGGGCAAGGCCCCGGTGGTCACCGCCCTGCCGGACACACTGCAGGGCATCGAAGCCATGCTGGGCTGCGACTGCATGCAGGAGGTGCTGCCTCGCACCCCGGCGGTACTGCTGTTCGGCGTTCTCGGCAAAGGGCTGAACCGCATCTATCGCGGCCATAACATCTACGGCACCATCCTCTGCTACGGCTGGAAGAACAACAGCCTCGTGCCCATGAGCAAAGACCTGCAGGCCGAGATGCTCGACCGGCTCAAGGACGCGGAGGTGAAGGGATGAGCACCTATATCTGTAAGTGTGGGCAGAGAGTTCAGAAATCCAGCAGCGCTGACAATACCGGCAACCGTCTGAAAGGGTACGGCCCGGGCCATGAATGCTATGGCTGTCCCTACGCTATGCCGTGGGGCGGTAACGAGTGGAACGAGACTGCCAAACGTTTCGTGCAGGATATTAAGGGCTACGAGTGCCGGATGAGTAGAACGCTCTCATATGGCTCCCTCTTCATCGGCTCGACCAAAGACAAATGCACCTGCTCTGTGTTCAGCCTGGATTTCGACTTTCTGGAACAGATCAGTACATGGGTCAAAGATACTTTCTCTCAGGGCGAACTCACGGGCGGCTTTTCTCGAGACGAGATTCGCCCCACTGATTACTCCCACAATGGCCGCTACTGCTGTACATTCGTCTGCGCTGCCAACAAAAAGGGAATTTCTGCCAAAGCAGCTCTATTGGCCCGGTTTTTCAATCCGGATGGCAACCGCAAAGGCATGACCCCACAGCAGGAGATGGAAAAGATTCTTGCCGACATCAAAAAAGCAAAGGAGATTCTCTCATGTGCACCTGCCCAGAATGCGGATGCTGCTGTGACTACGGCAGAGAATGCTGTCCCGACTGCCACAGCGGCAACGCCGACCATCTCGGAGAGCGGGGCGGATGCAAGCGCATCGACCCCCGCGACATCCCTGCAGAACTGCGAATCGGCCCCTGCCGCATCGGCGGGCGGTTCTTCTGTATCAACAGCTGGTGCCATGCAGGACAAACCCCTGACCACCGTGCCGGATGAGATGCGCCCGGCGTTCGACTATTCCGGGCTGACCGACCAGACCGTGGAGGACCTGCACTTTGCCGAGGACGAATACCACCACGGCAAGCAGATGGCCGAGCGTGGCCTTGTGCACATGGGCAATGCCATCGCCGCCGCCCATGATGCACTGTGCGGCACCGTTGTCCAACAATTGGACAACGGCCAGTTCGCAAAAAAAGAGGATACATTCCGGGCATGGTGCTGCTCTATCGGCATCACCAAGTCAACCGCCTACAACCTGCTGCAGGTCTCTGCCCTGATGGACGGTAGCAGCCCACGCCAGCGGGCCATTCTGGAAGCCCTGCCGCCCACCCTGCTGTACGCCGTGGCAAAGCCCAGCGCCCCGCAGGAGCTAGTGGAGAAGGTCAAGAACGGTGAGGTCACCACGAACAAAGCCTATCAGGATCTGCTCAAGGAAAACCAGCAGCTCCGCACCGAGCGGGACAAGGCCCGCGCCGACCAGCTGAGCACCGCCAAAGACTGCAACCGGCTGGGTCTGAAGGTCTCGCAGGAAAAAGACCGTGCAGACAAGGCCGAGGCCCGGGCGCAGGAGGCCGAGAAGCAACTGGAGGGCTCCCGGCAGGTGGCAGAAGCGGCCAGGCTCCGGGGCGACAAGCTCAAGGCCGAGAACGACGCGCTGAAAAGTCAGCCCATCACCGCCGTGGTGGACAAAGAGGAGACCCGGCGGCAGGCAAAAGAAATGGCCGACGCCATGAATGCCGAGTTGCAGGCAAAGCTGGACGCCGTCACCGGAGACGCAGAGCAGGACGTCCGGAACGCTTACGACAGCGTCCTGCTGGCCAGCCGGGCCATGCTGAACACCTGGCAGATGGTAAAGCCGCAGTTCCGCAAACTGCCGGAAGAGCAGCGGGAGGCGCTTGCCAACCAGATTGTCCACACCATCGGCAGCATTCAAGGGGAGGTAACGAAATGTCTGTAAAGATCACGGCTCTGGAAGCCGAAAATGTCAAGCGCATCAAGGCGGTGGCCTTTGCGCCGTCGCCCACCGGGCTCACCCTCGTGGGCGGCAACAACAATCAGGGCAAGACCAGCGTGCTGGACGCGCTGGCGTGGGCGCTGGGCGGGGAGCGTTTCCGTCCGGACGCCGCCCAGCGGGACGGTGCTATCGCTCCTGCTCACCTCAAGGTCACACTGTCCAACGGCGTGGTGGTGGAGCGCAAGGGCAAAAATGCCAGCCTGACCGTCACCGACCCCACGGGCCGCCGCAGCGGCCAGCAGCTGCTCAACGCCTTTGTGGAGCCGCTGGCCCTCGACCTGCCCCGCTTCATGGACGCCAGCGACAAGGAAAAGGCTGACATCCTGCTGCGCATCATCGGCATTGGGGCCGAGCTGCACACCCGGGATCTGGAGATCAAGGGCCTGTACGACAAGCGCACCTTCACCGGTCAGCTGGCCGCCCAGAAAAAGCACTTTGCCGAAGGGCTGATCTCCTACCCGGAAGCTCCGGATGAGCCGGTCAGTGCGTCCGACCTCATCCGCCAGCAGCAGGACATCCTTGCCCGCAACGGCGAGAACCAGCGCAAGCGCCGGCAGGCGCAGGAGCTGACCCGACAGCGGGAGGAGGCCATGGCCGAGATGCAGCGGCTGGATGAGCGCATCGCCGAGCTGACCGCCCGGCGGGAGGAAGTGAGCAAGAAGCACACGGCATTGTTCGTGCAGGCGATGGAAGCCAGTAAATCCGCCGAGCAGCTGCAGGATGAATCCACCGCCGAACTGGAAGCGTCCATCCGGGACATCGAGGAGACCAACCGCAAGGTGCGTGCCAACCTCGAAAAGGCCCGCGCCGAGGACGAGGCCGCCCAGTACGCCAGCGACTACGACAAGCTGACCGGCCAGATCGAGGACAAGCGTGCCGAGCGCATGGCCCTGCTGAACGGGGCCGACCTGCCCCTGCCGGGCCTCAGCGTGGAGGACGGCGTCCTTACTTACAACGGCAAGCGCTGGCGGGACATGTCCGGCAGCGACCAGCTGCGGGTGGCCACGGCCATCGTGCGGCGGCTGAACCCGGACTGCGGTTTCGTGCTGCTGGACAAGCTGGAGCAGATGGACCTGACCACCCTGACCGAGTTTGCGGCCTGGCTGGAAGCCGAGGGCCTGCAGGCCATTGCCACCCGCGTGTCCACCGGCAGTGAGTGCCAGATCATCATCGAGGACGGCATGGTCAAGGGCACCGAGCCGCCCGCCGAAAAGCCCCAGCCCGCCCCAATTCGCAAAGGCTGGACGAAAGGAGCGTTTTAAATGAGCAAGTATGCAGTGACAAGCGGCGTGCAGGCTGCGCCGGTCAAGACCGTGCTGTATGGGCCGGAGGGCATTGGCAAGAGCACCTTCGCGTCCCACTTCCCGGATCCGGTGTTCATCGACACCGAGGGCGGCACCAAGCGGCTGAATGTGGCCCGCCTGCCCCAGCCCACCAGCTGGGCCATGCTGCTGGACGAGGTGGCCGAGGTGCGCAAGGGCAATGTGCCCTGCGGTACGCTGGTGCTCGACACCGCCGACTGGGCAGAGCGCCTGTGCATTCAGGCCGTGTGCGCCCGCGCCAAGGTGAACGGCATCGAAGATTTCGGTTACGGCAAGGGTTACACCTACGCCAAGGAAGAGTTCGCAAAGCTGCTGGACGCGCTGGAAGAGGTGCTCAACGCCGGGCACAACGTGGTGATGCTGGCCCACGCGGCCATCACCAAATTCGAGCAGCCGGACGCCGTGGGCAACTATGACCGCTGGAGCATGAAAACCTCCAAGCAGGTGGCCCCGCTGCTGCGGGAATGGTGCGACATGCTGCTGTTCGCCAACTACAAGACCGTGGTGGAAAAGGCCGGCAACGGCCCCAACGCCAAGAACAAGGCCAGCGGCGGACGCCGGGTGCTGTACACCACCCATCACCCCTGCTGGGACGCCAAAAACCGCTTTGGCCTGCCGGAGGAGCTGCCCCTTGACTACGCATCCATTGCAGCCTGCATCCCCGGAAGCAGTGCCCCAAAGGCTCCCTCTCAGAGGGAGCTGGCGCCGCAGGTGACTGAGGGAGTTCCCGCCCCGAGCGCCGAGGCCGACATCCTGCCCACCCCGCAGGCACAGCCGGAACCGCCCCGTGAAGAGGTTCCTAAGGCCCTGCTCACGCCGGATCTGGTCGCCCTGGGCGTGCCGGAAAAACTGGCTCCGCTCATGAGCGCCAACAACGTGACTCCGGAAGAGCTGCAGCATGTAGTGGGCGAGCGGGGCTACTTCCCGGAGGATATGCCCATCAAGGACTACCCCATGGATTTTGTGGAGGGCTGCCTGATCGCCGCATGGCCGCAGGTGCTGCAGATGGTTCTGGACAGCCGTGACCTGCCGTTTTAACCCTCTCACCGCTTCGGTCTGGCCTTGCCAGCGCCTTGCGGAGCTCCCCCGAAGGGGGAGCCAAGAATCAAGGAAATAAAGGAGAATTTACTTATGAATGACATGCACACGGAAGGCCGCGCATTCGGCTGGGATGACGAATTTACCAACGAACAGCAGGAGTTCGTCCTGCTGCCGGAGGGGGATTACCCCTTTGAGGTCACCGGCATGGAGCGTGCCCGCTACGAGGGCGGGGCCAAGCTGCCGCCCTGCTCCATGGCAAAACTGACCCTGCGCATTTATGGCGGGGCCAAGGGCGACGCCACCGTGACCCACCGCCTGTACCTGCATACCAAGACCCAGGGTCTGCTGGGCGCGTTCTTTGAGAGCATCGGCCAGTGCAAGCGGGGCGAAACCTTCCGCCCCCGCTGGAACGAGGTGGTAGGTGCCAAGGGCATCTGCAAGCTGGGCGTCCGGGAGTACACCAAACAGAGCGGCCCTCACGCCGGTGAGACCGGCCAGAGCAACGAGGTGCAGCGCTTCCTGCCGCCCCCGGCACCCAAGGCGGCACCCTCGCAGGGCTGGACGCAGGGGGCATTCTGATGGGGCAGGAACTGAGACCCTACCAGCAGCAGGCCCGTGACCGCATCCACGCCGAGTGGGACGCCGGCCACACCCGCACCCTGCTGGTGCTGCCCACCGGCACCGGCAAAACCATTGTGTTTGCGTCGGTGGCTGCCGATCAGGTGCGTGCCGGCGACCGGGTGCTCATTCTGGCGCACCGGGGCGAGCTGCTGGAACAGGCTGCCGACAAGCTGCAGCATTCCACCGGCCTTGTCAGCGCCGTGGAAAAGGCCGAATCCACCTGCCTGGACAGCTGGTTCCGGGTGGTGGTGGGCAGCGTGCAGACCCTGCAGCGCACCGCCCGGCTGGAACGCTTCCCGCAGGATTATTTCGGCACCATCATCATCGACGAGGCCCACCACGCCATCACCGACGGTTACCGCCGCATCCTGGACTACTTCAGCGGGGCCAAGGTGCTTGGCGTCACCGCCACGCCGGACCGCGGCGACATGCGCAATCTGGGCGAGGTGTTCGACAGCCTGGCCTTTGAGTACAAGCTGACCGACGCCATCAAGGAGGGCTATCTGTGCAAGATCATGGCCCAGACCATCCCGCTGCAGCTGGATATTACATCCGTGACCATGAGCGGCGGCGACTACGCCGTGGGCGACCTGGGCACAGCCCTTGATCCGTATTTGGAGCAGATCGCCGCCGAAATGGCTCGGCGCTGCAAGAGCCGCAAAACGGTGGTGTTCCTGCCGCTGATCAAGACCAGCCAGAAGTTCCGGGACCTGCTGAACACCTACGGCTTCCGGGCTGCCGAGGTCAACGGCCAGAGCGACGACCGCAGGCAGGTGCTGGCCGACTTCGACGCCGGCAAATACAATGTGCTGTGCAACTCCATGCTGCTCACCGAGGGCTGGGACTGCCCCTCCGTGGACTGCGTGGTGGTGCTGCGGCCCACCAAGGTGCGCAGCCTGTACAGCCAGATGGTGGGGCGCGGCACCCGCCTTTCCCCGGGCAAGACCGACCTGCTGTTGCTGGATTTCCTGTGGATGACCGACAAGCACGAGCTGTGCCGCCCGGCAGACCTGGTCTGTGAGGACCGCACTGTGGCCCGCCAGATGACCGAGCATCTGGCCGAGACCGGCTGCCCGGAGGACATCGAGGAGGCCGCCGCCCAGGCCAGCGAGGACGTGGTGGCCCAGCGGGAAGAAGCCCTTGCCAAGCAGTTGGAAGAGCAGCGCCGTAAAAAGGCAAAACTGGTGGACCCGCTGCAGTACGAAATGAGCATTCAGGCCGAAGATCTGGCCGGGTATGTGCCCGCCTTTGGCTGGGAGGCCGGTCCGCCCAGCGAGCAACAGACCGCCGCGCTGGAAAAGCTGGGCATCCTGCCGGACGCAGTGGAATCCGCCGGCAAGGCCGCCCTGCTGCTGGACCGCCTGAACAAGCGCCGGGACGATGGCCTGACCACGCCCAAACAGATCCGCTGTCTGGAAAAGTACGGGTTCCAGCATGTGGGCACCTGGAGCTTTGAGGCCGCCCGCCACATGATCGATCGCATAGCGGCTCAAGGCTGGCGCGGCGTGCCCAAGGGCGTGAACCCCCGCACCTATACCCCCGCTGCGGAGCCGCCTGCTGCAGACAGTCCTTTTGATTTTGGATGGTAACGTGAATGGACAATGCGAATGAACTCAAAGAAGCGCTGGATTTTCTCAGCCCGTCCGCCCTGACCTACGACGAATGGATCCTGGTGGGCATGGGCCTGAAGGAAGCCGGCCTGCCCGTGGAAGCATGGGAACAGTGGAGCGCCCGGGACGGGGGCCGCTACCACAAAGGCGAGTGCGCCAAGAAGTGGGCCAGTTTCCACGGCGGCGGGGGCAGCCCCGTCACGGCCAGCAGTATCTTTCAGCTGGCCTATTCCAGCGGATGGAGAGGCCCTGCCGGCCATGCACTGGACTGGAACGACGACATCTCCGCCGGGACGAACCACACAGACGGCCAGCTGGTAGACCCCCGTTGGGTGGAAGCCCACGATCTCGCCCTGCCGGAACAGTGGGACCCTGTGGACCAGCTCAGGCGCTACCTGCAGGCCCTGTTTGAAGAGGACGAGTATGTGGCCTATGTCACCGAGAGTTTCATGGCCGACGACAAACGCCGCCCGGCCAAGGGCAGCTGGACCCGCACCGCCGGGCAGCTCCTTGCCGAACTGGGCACCTGCGGCGGGGATCTCGGCAAGGTGCTGGGCGACTGGGACCCGGAGGTGGGTGCCTGGATCTGCTTCAACCCCGTGGACGGCACAGGCCGCAAGGACGCCAACGTCACCGCCTACCGCTACGCCCTTGTGGAGTGCGATAACATGGAGCTGGGCAAGCAGCAGGCCATCATCAAGCAGCTGGAGCTGCCCTGCGCCGCGCTGGTGTACTCCGGCGGCAAGAGCGTCCACGCCATCGTCAAGGTGGACGCCCCGGACTATGCCGAGTACCGCAAGCGGGTGGATTACCTCTACGCTGCCTGCCAGAAAAACGGCCTGACCCTCGACCAGCAGAACCGCAACCCCAGCCGCCTGAGCCGGATGCCCGGCATCCTGCGCGGCGACAAGCGGCAGGTGCTTCTGGAGACCAATTTCGGCAAGAGCTGCTGGGACGAGTGGGTGGACTGGCTGGAAGCCGAGACCGACGACCTACCGGACACCGAGAACCTCGCCGCCGACTGGGAGCACCTGCCCCCGCTGGCAGACCCGCTCATCTTCGGGGTGCTGCGCAAAGGGCACAAGATGCTTCTGGCGGGCCCCAGCAAGGCCGGCAAGAGCTTTGCCCTCATCGAGCTGTGCATCGCCATTGCCGAGGGCAAGCCGTGGCTGGGCCAGTTCTCCTGCGCCCAGGGCAAGGTGCTGTACATCAATCTGGAGCTGGATCGGGCCTCCTGCCTGCACCGCTTCAAGGATGTGTACACCGCCATGGGCCTGCCGCCGGAGCACCTGAAAAACATTGACATCTGGAACCTGCGCGGTGCGTCCGTGCCCATGGACAAGCTGGCCCCCAAGCTCATCCGCCGGGCCCAGAAAAAGGGCTACATGGCCGTGGTGCTGGACCCCATTTATAAGGTAATCACCGGCGACGAGAACAGCGCCGACCAGATGGCCAAGTTCTGCAACCAGTTTGACCTTGTGTGCCGCGCACTGGACTGCGCTGTGATCTACTGCCATCACCACAGCAAAGGTGCCCAGGGCGGCAAGCGCAGCATGGACCGTGCGTCCGGTTCCGGCGTGTTCGCCCGTGACCCGGACGCCATGCTGGACATGACCGAGCTGACGCCCACCGACGCCATCCGGGAGCAGCTGCGCAACAAGGCAGCTTGTCGGGTCATCAAGGCCATGCTGGACAAGCGCGGCCATGCGGACGCCTACGGCCCGGACGATACCCTCAGCAAGAGCCGGATGCTGGCCGTGGCCAAGGAGTGCCTGGGCCTGGCCGACCTGCGGGCCATCGACGCCGAAGTCGCCGCCGCCCAGAAGCAGGCCGACGGCATGACTGCCTGGCGCATCGAGGGCACGCTCCGCGAGTTCGCCCGCTTTGACCCGGTGAACCTCTGGTTTGACTACCCGGTGCACAAGCCGGACAGCGGTCTGCTGGAGGATCTGCAGCCGGACGGAGACGTCAAGGGCTTTGCCGCACGCGGCGCGGAAAAGCGCTGGGGCAGCCGGGAGAAGCTGGCCAAGAACAAGTCCGTGGAGCTGTCCACCGCCTACGAATCCTGCACGATGGATGGCAAGGTCACTGTCTACGCCATGGCCGAGTATATGGGCCTGAAGCCGGACACCGTGCGCCGCCGCCTGAAAGCCGACGGCGGTTACTGGATCGACGGCACCGACGTGGGCCGCAAAGAACCCGGTTCGGATGGATGATTACAGATTGCAATATTTTGCTTTACAGAAAGTACAAAAACGGTAAAATGCCCGGATAATCCGCATCCGCATTTTTTACGGATTTCGGAAAATGCCGCATTTTCCTACGGATCCGGGACGGAAAATGCCTATATATAATAGCATAATCCGTCCGTGTGTGATGGGGATCCCGGAGGATGGGGCGTGCACAGCCCCCATCCATCCGGGAAACCCTCCCCATCACGTTGGCCTGCATCAAAAAAAAGAAAAACGAGGTGAACCCCATGTACATGCAATTCTTTATCCCCATGCAGCCGCCCACCACCACCCACAACGCAAAGCAGCTGCACGCCTACATGAAGGGCGGCCAGCCCCACGCAGTGCTCCACGACAGCCCGGAGCTGAAAGCCGCCCGCGCCAAGCTCCACGCATATCTCGCGCCCCATGCGCCCAAAGCGCCCATCCCGGCAGGCCAGCCGGTGCGGCTTCTGGTCAAGTGGTGCTTCCCTACCGAGGGCAAGCGCCGCAGCGGCGAGTGGCGCACCAGCAAACCCGACACCGACAACCTGGAAAAGGCCCTCAAGGACGAGATGACCCGCCTGCACTTCTGGGCGGATGACGCGCAGGTGTGCAGCGAGATCGTGGAGAAGTTCTGGTCGGACCCCTGCGGGGTGTTCGTCCGGGTGGAGGAAGTTTGATGACCTACGAAGAGAAAAAGGCCTGGCTCTGGCGGTACCGGTCGGCCAAGCGGTTCGAGCGGCTGCGGCTGGACGAGCTGGCCACGCTGGAGGCCGAAGCCATGCACACCACCCAGCGCTATTCCGCCATGCCGGGCGGCGGCGGGGACGGTCAGGCACTGCCCCGCGCGGTGGAGCGCATCGAGGAAGCCCGGCAGGCTGCCGAAGCACAATCCGCCGTGTGCGACGCCATCCGCGCCGAGCTGATGGACGTGTTCAGCCAGTTGGACAACGAGGTGGATTTCATGATCCTGTTCCGCCGGTACGTCCTGCTGGAGGACTGGGACAAGATCGCCGTTTACGTCCGGTTGTCCCGCAGCCAGATGTTCCAGCATCACAGCGCCGCCGTCCGTCAGCTGGACATCAAAAGTCCGGACTGAACCGGAGCAGACCGGACTTGATAATACGGTCAACCCCTGCTAAAATTTAAACTGCCGAAGCCCGCAGGAAAGGTCCCTTACTCCCTTCCCCCTGCGGGCTTTGTGCTGCCCGGCTGCGACAGGGGAACACCTTACCGACCAACAGCCTGAATGTACCAGCC
>ERZ791842.1023-NODE-1023-length-17145-cov-4.49444_pt1 | contig 17145 bp, 9 predicted proteins | sample MGYA00509944_ERZ791842 | MGnify/ENA primary metagenome ERZ791842 (study PRJEB30046, sample SAMN00715263) | human gut metagenome | study: EMG produced TPA metagenomics assembly of the A metagenome-wide association study of gut microbiota in type 2...
TCCAACCATATCTTCTGTTACATATACAGGTACATGTTTTCTTCCGTCATGAACTGCGATTGTATGTCCAACCATTTGTGGGAAAATAGTAGAACGACGTGACCAAGTTTTGATAACTGATTTGTCACCTGCTTCGTTCATAGCTTTTACTTTTTTCAGTAAGCTTTCATCCGCGAATGGTCCTTTTTTAAGTGAGCGAGCCATAGGTTCTAACCTCCTTGTAAACTGATTTATTTAATACCTTTACCATCTCTTCTTCTAACGATTAACTTGTTAGACTGTTTGTTTTTCTTTCTTGTCTTAAGACCAAGTGCTGGTTTACCCCAAGGTGTACATGGACCTGGACGACCAATTCCTGTCTTACCTTCACCACCACCGTGTGGATGGTCATTAGGGTTCATTACAGAACCACGAACTGTAGGTCTGATACCCATGTGACGTTTACGTCCGGCTTTACCAATGTTAATCAGGTTGTGATCTCCGTTACCTACAACACCGATTGATGCTCTACAGATGATCGGCACCATTCTCATTTCGCCTGATGGCAATCTTAATGTTGCATATTTTCCTTCTTTAGCCATTAACTGAGCGCTGTTACCAGCTGAACGAACTAACTGTCCGCCTCTTCCTGGATATAACTCAATGTTGTGGATCTGTGTACCTACTGGGATCTCAGAAAGCGGTAAGCAGTTTCCTACTCTCACTTCAGCTTCTGGTCCGTTCATTACTTTCATTCCATCTGTTAAGCCTTGAGGTGCAAGAATATAAGCTTTTTCACCATCTGCGTAGCAGATAAGCGCGATATTCGCTGTTCTGTTTGGATCGTACTCGATTCCGATTACAGTTGCCGGAATACCATCTTTCTTTCTCTTAAAGTCGATAATTCTATATTTTCTTTTAGCTCCGCCTCCGCGGTGTCTTACTGTGATCTTACCTTGATTGTTACGACCAGCTGTTCTGCTTTTAGAAGCTAACAAAGATTTCTCTGGAGTTGTCTTTGTGATTTCTGAAAAATCAGAACCTGTCATATGTCTTCTGGAAGGTGTATATGGGCGATATGTTTTAATTCCCATTACTGTCACTCCTTTCGTTTACGATTATTTATTATCACGGTTTTAATCCGTATGGTTTCTATTGTTGGGCTGTCTCTTACAGTCCTTCGAAAATTTCGATATCAGCGCTTTCAGCTGTTAACTGAACGATTGCTTTTTTTGTCTTAGCAGTTTTTCCGAATGTCATACCACGTCTTTTTGTTTTTCCATCAAGATTCATAGTATTTACGCTTTTTACTTTTGTTCCTGCGAACATTTTTTCAACTGCTTCTTTAATCTGATTCTTTGTAGCCTGTGTGTGAACTAAGAAAGTGTATTTCTTGTCAGCCATAAGCTCCATAGATTTTTCAGTGATTACTGGTTTAAGGATTACGTCATAGTATTTAATGTCTGCCATTATGCGTACACCTCCTCGATTGTTGCAACAACAGCTTTCGTTACGATTACTGTGTTGTATTTTAAGATATCGTACACATTAATTGTATTTGTCCAAGCTGTTTTCACATTTGCAATATTTCTTGCAGATAATGCTGCATTTGTGTTTCCATCTTCTAACACTACTAATGCTTTAGATACTTCTAAGTTGTTTAACATGTTCTGGAAATTCTTTGTTTTAATTTCACCAAAGTTCATTTCGTCAAGAACGATGAATTTGTTTTCTAATACTCTTGTTGTAAGAGCTGATTTCAGAGCTGCTCTCTTTTCTTTTTTGTTTAATTTGAAAGAGTAGTCTCTTGGTGTTGGAGCAAATACAACTCCACCGCCTGTCCATTGTGGAGATCTTGTAGAACCTTGTCTTGCATGACCTGTTCCTTTTTGTCTCCATGGTTTTCTACCACCGCCTGAAACTTCTGAGCGAGTTTTTGCTTTCTGCGTTCCCTGACGTTTATTTGCAAGTTGGTTCACAACTGCCATGTGTAATAAGTGTTCATTTACTTCAACACCGAATACAGCATCATTCAAGTCGATTGTTCCAACTTCTTTACCTTCGATATTATAAACAGATACGTTTGCCATCTGTGTGTTCCTCCTTTCCTATTAAAGACTAGATTGCTTTTACGCTTTCTTTAATTGTTACTAAAGATTTCTTAGGTCCCGGAACTGATCCTTTTACTAAGATTAAGTTGTTTTCAGCATCTACTCTTACGATTTCAAGATTTTGAATTGTAATTCTCTTGCTTCCCATGTGTCCTGGCATCTTTTTACCTTTGAATACTTTACTTGGATCAGATGCAGCACCATTAGAACCTGCATGACGATGGAATTTAGAACCGTGAGTCATAGGACCTCTGTGTTGGTTATGTCTCTTAATCGCACCCTGGAATCCTTTACCTTTTGAGATTGCAGTAGCATCTACTTTGTCTCCTGCTGCAAAGATGTCAGCTTTGATTTCCTGTGCTAATGTAAATTCCTCAGCATTTTCAAATTTGAATTCTCTTACAAATCTCTTGCTTGAAACACCAGCTTTGTCAAAATGTCCTTTTTCTGCTTTTGTTGTACCATGTCTGTGTACAATCTCTTTTTTACCATTTTTGTCTTTGTTCACGATTTTGTCTTTTTTGTCAACAAAACCAACCTGAACAGCACTGTAACCGTCGTTCTCAACTGTTTTGATCTGTGTTACTACACAAGGACCAGCCTGAAGAACAGTTACTGGAGTTAATACTCCGTCTTCGTTGAAGATTTGAGTCATTCCGACTTTTGTAGCTAAGATAGCTTTCTTCATTATTATTACCTCCTGTGATTTACAGCGGAACACTTTCGTGTTCATCCTAAATTATAGGATACTTACTGTCTCTTAATTTGATCGAACTCTTATTTGTTTTTCATTTTGATGTCGATATAAACACCAGCTGGCATCTCTAATCTTGATAATGCATCAACAGTTTTCTGTGTTGGTGTGATGATATCGATCAGTCTTTTGTGAGTTCTTTGTTCGAACTGCTCTCTGGAATCTTTGTATTTGTGTACGGCTCTTAAGATTGTTACTACTTCTTTTTTAGTTGGAAGTGGTACCGGTCCGCTCACCTGTGATCCATTTTTCTTTACAGTTTCGATAATTTTCTTTGCAGATGCATCAACCAATTGGTGATCATATGCTTTCAGTGTAATTCTCATTACTTGACTTGCCATAAAAAAAGTCGCCTCCTTTTCGTACTATTAAACTCAAGTACGACAAGCGGTGACTGTACACTCTCCCGTGTGTGTCGTGAGAACTCACACGTTGTTACCGTTTTTCATCGGTTGTTATTGATTCGTACAGTGACTTGTCGCCAGTTTCCTAACTTGACATTCGCTCCACGGAACACCTACTATTATAAGTAGCAACCTCACGCTTCAACGCTATCATGTCACAGCTTTTTTAGTATACATGATTTCTTTTCATTTTTCAAGACTTTTTTTTATTTTTTTCTGCCAGTTCGTTTACAAGAGAAAATTTCTCATAAATCTGCCGCAAAACCGACTGCTATACCACTGTTTCAAGCTTTTGCAGCCGAACTGTTACTCTTATATTTATAAATAGGAAGAAACGCTGAATCTTAGGCTTTTTTTCGGCACTTTACTGAACTAAATTTCACCTTTGAATCCATTGACTTTTCCTATTAAACTTGTTACAATTATCAATAGATAAAGACATATTTTTAACAAGGTATATTCAATATCGGGGGCTTTGCATATACTATCTCTTTGATATGTCTCTATTTTTTACCAATTTTCAAAATTTAATATTTAATCTGGAGGGATATTATATGAACGCTACTCTTATTTTACGTATCGTTATTATTGCTTATACTGCAGTTTTTGCTATTTACTGGATTGCCGACTGCATCAAACATAAAGAAGAATTTACAGGCAAGAAAGTTATCTCATTGTTACTTATTGGTATTATCACTAACTTTTTCGATACATTAGGAATTGGTAGTTTCGCTACCACTCAGGCAGGTTTCAAATTTACAAAGTCTTGTGATGACGAAGTAATGCCAGGTACTCTCAACGTTGGAGATGCGATTCCTGTCGTAACAGAATTCGTACTCTTCCTTGGATTGATTGACTTAGACACAGTTACATTAGTAGGTTTACTTGCAGCAGCTGCAATCGGTTCTTACATCGGTGCAGGTATCGTTTCAAAACTTCCTGTAAAACAGATCCGTATCGCTTTAGGTGTTGCATTACTTTTCCTTGCAGTGATGATGGGTTGTAAATTAATGGAAGTTGGACCATTCGGTGCTGCCGGAACAGCTACAGGTCTTACAGGCGTAAAACTTGTTCTTGGTATCGTAATCAACTTCTTCTTAGGTGCTTTGATGACAATCGGTGTTGGACTTTACGCTCCATGTATGGCTATGATTGGTGCACTTGGTATGAATATTAAATCTGCATTCCCTATTATGATGGGTTCTTGTGCATTCTTAATGCCATCTTGTGGTATCAAATTCATCAAAGAAGGAAAATACGACAGAAAAGCTTCTGTTATGTTAACAGTTGGTGGTATGATCGGTGTATTCATCGCTTACTTCTTAGTAAATGGGATGCCAACTACAGTGTTGACATGGATTGTTATCGTAGTAATGATTTACACAGCACTTACATTCTTCAAAGATGCGAAAAAACTTTCATAGTTCTATATACGCAAACAGAAACCGGAGCAAAAGCTCCGGTTTCTTCTTTATTATAATACTATCGCTTCTCTTTTCTCTTTCTTTCCATTAGGACAACTAACATCGATACTGCTACTACAAGCCAAACAATCATAGAATTGTTATCTCCTGTTTTCACACTCGATTGCTCTTTTGGATTTTCTTTTGGATTTTCTTTCTGATTTCCACTTTCCGGCTTATCCGGTGTTGTGCCACTTTCAGATTTTTCTTCCAATCCCTGAACTGCCGCTCTCAGCATATCTGATGCCTTTCTCACATCAGCACTTGTCGCATTCTCATCAAATGCAACTTTCTTTGCAAACTCCAATGCTGATTCCACCTTGCCTGCTGATTCCTCAGTATATCCTGTAAGATCCATTTGTTCCACATCTTTGATCAACTCTTCTAATTTTTCCTTGCTCGGAATTTGTCTCAGATCAAAAATCGCCTTCTGCAATTGTCCAAATGCTGCATCTACCGCTTCCTGAGTTGCCTTTTCATCCTCATATACCTCTTTTGCAAGTTCATAAGCTTTCACAAAAGCTTCTCTCGTTACAGGTGTATAGGAATCAAGCTCTTTCCTGTATTGTTCTGCCTCATCCAGTTTCTTCTTAAGATCTTCTTTTTTCACAGGCGTGCTCGGAATCAACTCCAACCCTTTTTCTGCTTCCTGCAGCCGTTTTAATGCTTCATCAACTGTTTCTTGTGCCGACTTTTCATCGTCCAATACTGCTTTTGCATTTGCAATTGCATCTTCCATCACTTTGCGGCTCTGTTCCGTGTACATACTCAGATCCATTTTAGCCGCCTTATCATAGGCTTCCTGTAGTTCTGCCTTGTCAACCGGCACTTCTACCTTTTTCGGTCCGGTAATGCGAATCTCAGTAGCGGAAGCATAATTATTAGAATCCGTCGAAAGAGACTCTACCGCATAGACACGGACATTTGTTGCCTCCACTTCTGAAAAACTTGCCTTTTTCCAACTGTTTCCAGAACTCCATGTTCCACTGCTCACTTCCTGATAACTCTGTCCGTTGTCAGCGCTCACTTCAATTCTGTATTTTGTGATAACTCCATTTGTTCCACTTGTTCTTGGCAACAAACGGATTCCATCCACCAGTTGTTTTTCCGGAAGCCGGATATCAATCCACAGATCTTCTCTCTCTGCTCCAGCCCATGAAGAGTGCCACAGCGTTCCTGTATTGTTATCCAGAACATATTTTGCCAAGCCTTCCGTCTCACTTCCTGCCTGCTCACTTCCGGCAGTTGCAGTCATTCCTTCCAGAGAGATATCAAACTCATCGTTCTCTGCAGGATCTTTCGGAATCTGGCTTACAGAATACTTATCAAGAATCTCTGTCCCCAGCTTTTCCAAATCCATACCGTTTGCTTTCGTTGGATATTCGTTATTGCTCCGAGCCCACGCCCATTCCATTTCAAACCAATCTGCTGCTGAGTAATTTTTTGACTCTTCTCCTGCCAATTCTTTTTTCCGTTCGGCAATCCATTTTTCCCAGCGTGGTTTATAATAGTCGCTTGTAAGTCCTGACCACTGACGATTGGAATAATCAATCAAGCCTCCACTGTTTGCCTGCTCGATACTTCCCCATGTTGTGATAAGGCCACGTGCATTTAGCTCATACAATTCTTTTGTGAAATCGTCTGCATTTTTCGCAAGTGCTTTCGCCGATTCCAGCCATGTGCCAAGCATAAATTCTTCCTGTGTTCCGGTTACTTCCTCTACCTTTGTAATAATTTCAAGGAAACTGTTTGACATTTTTTCAAATTTTTCAGCGTCCCCCTCGCGGAATGCATCTGCCATCTTCTTCTGATATTCCTGAGCAGTGTTCGATAACACCTGCTCTAATACATTTGCAAGATCATATTGATAACCGGCACTGTCTTTTAATTTGTCATAGTCTTTTAGCAACAGTGCTGCCGCTTTTTCCAGTTCAGCCTTATCATAATCGATCACCGCATTTCCCCAAGTGGAAGCCGCTCCAATATCTAATCCCGGACGGGCGTTGACAACCGACTCCGGCGCTCCCTGTCCTTTCATATTCATCTCTGGATTATACACAGTATCATTCAGGATTTGCATTGCTTCATACGCCGATTGGCTCTCTGCCCCATATCTTCTCGTTGTGTAATCCTTAAACCATTCGTCCAGGTTGATCGCCGATAAATTCTCACCATCATCTGACCAGATTGTCTCGAAGAACAGATCATACAGTACCGGATTATTCACAGATGCTTCCGGTGTGATACCGATTCCCGCCATATGGTTCGCCTGTGCCGCTGCCTGCGCAACACCATTTACAAAATTCTCAATATGTCCGTGCAGTCCGAGACGCCCTCCGAAGTTATTCAACATGCAGTAAACCCAAGGAGTGTTCAAAAATTCTCCACCGCCTTCTGCTCCACCGTAAGAGCCAGGATCTGTCTCGTTCCAGTGCGGAGTTTTCTCTGCATAGAGATCAAGTACAAGCGCATGGTCACGTGCTGCATCTAATCCCTGAAGCAGAGCCGTCGACGGATTTCCCTGCCATGACTGAATAATCCAGATACCATTTTCGTCTGCCTCCATCATGTTTGCCAACACTTTCTCGGCAATGACTGTCGGGCTCATACCACCTGTGTTTCCACCTTCATGGAACGGATCTGTTGCATAGTAGTCAGATACATCTCCATATACTTCCTTTTGTACCTTATAGAACAACTGCGCATATTTGTCAAATGTCTCACTATCTGTCTTCAGCATACTCGGTCTTTGGAACGAACACCATGTCCCCTGCTTGATTACCTGTGCACTTGGGTCTTTATCTGTAATATCAACAGGAACCATACCGCTATAACCTTGCAGTACCGGCTGCATGCCAAGTTTTCTCATAATAAGCTGATTTTTTCTCGCAAGTTCTGTTCTCTCCGTGAACCAGCTGTCATGTACCGGTCCTCCAAATCCGGATAGATTTGCCATATATGCCCATGCATAGTATGCCGGCCCTGCGATGAAATCTTTTGCTTCTTCGTGCGAATATCCAAGTTCTCCCAAAAATCTTCTCCACACTTCTTCCTGCGCTGTTGCATCGAGAACAACATTTACACCATTCAATGCAAGCCAGTCCAATTCATTTCTCCATTCTTTCTCACCCCAGAACGCCATAGAATATGAAAGCGTACAGTAGTTATAAGAATAGCGGACCGGGAATTTTGTCTCTTTATGTACCGTTCCCTCAATTGGAACAATGCTCTTTGGCATCTTCACCTGATCCCCAACCTGAGAAATATTTACGTTACAATAATATTTCAAATAATGGTTCAGCCCTGTCGCAAGAGAGACACCATCGTTTCCTTTGATGTGAATCTTTCCATCTTTCTGAGATAACTCAAAGTAATCATATGCATTGTCGCCTTCTGCCACTTCCAAGGTAAACCAGTCAACATACGCTGAGCCGATTCTTCTTTCAATGATCCCTTTCACTTCATCAATCGTATCTTGTTCTGTAATCTGCACATCATATGCGGAACCCGCAAAATCTTCCACCTGAACTTTTGGTGTCTCCTGAATTTTCGTTCCGCTTTCCTTTCCAAGCACACGGATTTCATTGATCAAAGACTTTTCCGAAGTCGACTGATATTCCATATATACACGAACAATTCTTGCTTCTTTTCCATCAGCAGCGTATTTTTCACCGTCTGCCGGACAGCTTTCTTTACTTGTTTTTTCCGCAAGCTTATCAAAATCTCTTCCGTCCATACTCGTATAAATCGAATACTGGGAATATCCTGTGGACGGTGTAAACACTTGAATCTCATCCAGATTATAATTTTTCTCCAAATCAATATCAATGTATGCCGGATATCTGTCCCCCGACCACACATTCGTTGTAGAGCCATCATTCACTCTGGATACTGTAGACTGACCTGTGTTAGTATGAACCGGTTTTTTATATGCGATACTCTCAGTATCTTCTACATTGCTTCCGTTTGCATCTGCAAAGATTTTAAATTCCGCCAGCGCCGGCCACGGATCTCCGCCTGTGCTCGCAATATCAGTCACATTGATGCGAATGTTCTTTAAATTCTTGACACTGTCTAAAGATAATGTCTGAATATGTCCATCCTCCAGACGCGTTGCCTTCACTCCTGCAAATAACGTCTGCCACTCGGTGTCATTTTTACTCTTCCCAAGTACGTCAAATGTAAATTCAAAGCCATTTTCATCCGGATCCACAAGTTCAAAAGCCGCCTCCATAGATTTTACCGGATACTCTCTGTCGAGCTCCATCTCGATCCATGCGCCGTCTTTCAAACCGGAGATACCTCCATTGTTGTAAACGTACAATGTCTCATAATTATCATCAACCAGATTGCTTTTTACTCCGGCATCCCCGCCAACAGATGTGATTGTCGCCTGCGGCGCCACATTGGTCAGATCACTTTCCTCGGAAGATGCCTCCGCCCAGATTTCCACCTCTGCAATAGCCGGCCAGAACGCTCCCGGCTGTCCATCGTTTTGCGGATTAGACAATGTAATATACGTGTGTGTAAAATTCAAAGGTGTCTCATATTCAAATTCATAGACATCATCAAAACAGTGATTCACTTTTGTATCATCCACAACAAGATCACTCGTGACGTTATTCAATGCATGTGACAGTTGAATATCCACCGTCCAAGGAGTATGTCCCTGTTCAAACTTTACAACGATTTTTTTAATCTTTTTTGTATTATCTGCAGGCAGCTTCAATGATACCTCACTCGGCCATGTATCACCGTTTTGCACCCACAAGGTCGCATCGTCACCGTCAACCAGATTTTCTTTTTCTTTCCCCGCTTCCGAACTTGGGACTGTAATCTCTGATTCCGGTGCGATATTCACCAATTTTTCCTCTCCTTTTTTCTCTCCGGCAGCGACAAGTGTCGGTACCTGGATCGAAGTCATCACAAGACTCAATACAAATATTCCTGCAAGAATCTTATGAAATCCCTTATATATTTTCCTTTTCATTTCTTTTTTCTTTTTCCTTTTTCCTTTTCCCTTTTAAAACAACCGGCAACTTTCATTGCCGGCTATTTTATTATTCATCCGTTTTTTTCTTTTTTAAGATTTCTTTTCCTGCAATTACGGATGCTGCTGCCGCAAGAACCATCATCATTGGCGCCGCAGTCGAATCTCCTGTCACCGGTTTCTTTCCTGATTCATCTGAACCACCGGCAGATGGAGTACTTGGTTTCTTATTTTCCTCTTTTTTCACTAAATCCTTAGCTGCCTTTGCAAGTTTCTCTGTAGCTGCCTTGATTTCCTCTGCTGTTGCATCTTCATCATCAAGCACCGTCTTGGCATTTGTGAGTGCTTCTTTATATACTTTCCAGCTGTCTGCTGTGTAGTCAGCTTCTTTGTAGTATGAAACACATTCATTGTAGTATTTTTCCAAAGCGCTCTTATCTACTTCGCTCGGTACTACAGGTTTGTCAGCTTTTTCTAACTGTTCAACTGCTGCCCTCAACTGCCCCTCTGCTGCATCTACAGCATCCTGATCAGCTTCCGGATCTTTCATAACTACTTTCGCCTGAGCAAGTGCATCTTCAAACACTTTTACGCTCTCTGATGTATATCCGCTCAGATCCATCTTTTCTGCTTCTTTGATTAAGTCTTCCAATTTATCTTTGTTTGGAATCAGTCTCAATTCAAAGAGAGCTTTTTGAAGATCATCATGTGCTTTTTTCACTTGTTCTTCTGTTGCTTCTTTATCGTCAATGACTGCTTTTGCAGCGTCTATTGCATCTGCATATGCTTTCCATGTACCTGGTGTGTACTCTTTTTCGTCTCTGTCAGCCGCTACACAGTCATCATACAATTTCTTAAGACTGTCTTTGTTTACTCCATCCGGATCTACCGGTGTGTCAGATTCTTCAAACTTAGCAACCAATGTCAGGTTATCCTCCGGTGTTACTTTGTAAGAAGCTTCCTTGCTCACTTCATTTCCGAAAATGTCATACCAGCCAACGAATTTGTTTCCTTTATCTGCTTTTGCAGTAAATGTAACTTCCTCGCCTTTGTTAATCTGCTCTTTTGAAACTTCTGCTGTTCCTCTTCCTTCTACATATGTGCTGATGCGAAGTGGTACTTTTGTCAAGTCCTCTGTTCCTCCAAGCACTTTGAACTCTGCCGCACTACCGAAATCATTCTGTCCTTTTGTAACTGTCAGTCTTAATTTTGATGTGTTGATTGGTTTAAATCTCACATTTTTCTCAGATCCGTTAGAAGCCCATGTTCCTTTATCTACAGCTTTCTGCCAGTTTCCGGAAGCATCTTGATATTCCAATGTATATTCTAAGATATATCCATTATTTCCTGTCTGTCTTGGCATATAGTAGAATCCATTGATATCGTAATTCTTCTTCATATCAATTGTGATCACAGCCGGAAGTGGTTTCTTGTTTGGCGACCACTGTGTATGCCAGATTGTAGAAATATTATTATCAAATGCATTTGTAATTTTTCCATCTGAGTTTTCGTTGTCAGCTGTCACTGTGAAGTCTTTTGAATCGATTGCTCCCTCTGTCAAATCTTCTTTTACCACTTTAGAAGTCAACACAATGTTATCGATCACTGCGTTTACCGCATTTGTCTTAGAACCAATTCTTTCTGTCGGCAATGACAATGACGCACGTGAGATATTAGATGCTTTCAAATCGCCTTCATATGTGTAGCTTCCTGTTGCAGTATATTTCTTGCCATCTGCAATCAGAGAAGTCACATCTCCGTCTGTTCTGATTGTCAGAGATACTTTCTGATTTACCGGAAGCTTATATCCAAAGGAATAGTCATAACCTTCTCTTGTAAATCCAAGTGTTCCATCTTCCATGATACGGATATCATATGTTCCGTACTCTGCATCTGCCTCGAATAAAATTTCTCCAGGCATTCCAGGTTTTTTCATTGTAATGTCGAAAGAAAGTTCCTTTCCAGGGCCAACACGGTCAAGCGGAGTAGAGACATAGCTTTCTTTTCCGTTCAATACAAATGCTTTATCTTCTACTTTTGCGTTCACTGCATCTTTTGCATCATAGCCGTTTCCGGATTCATCATTCAGACCTTCATCAAAATCGTATGATACAATAGTGTCCCCCTTGCTGTCTACTTTGTCATATGCATTTGTGCGAGGAGCTTCTCCAACTGCTTCACTGACTTCTGTTGCCTCTGCGTAAGTCTTTTCTTCATCTCCCCACAAGCTTGATGCGTAGAATGGAGCTGCATCGTTGAAACGGTCATAAATTTCCAGCTCAGAAAGACCATTTGCTTTCTTATCTACCATGTCATTCCAAATTGCATAAGCTCCACCGAGTGTCTGTTCAGAACCAACCGGAACTCCCATACGTTTTGCCGGATCATAATTACTGTATAAGTGCTGTTTATTCAAATAATCACCATAATATCCGGCTGCCGGAACAATGTAAACTGTTCCATCGTTCATATCAATCAGATCATATCCTTCTTTGTACATCTCTTTTGGATTTGCCCAACCGTCATTCCAGATATTCATCTGTACATCTTCGCTTCTTACATCTGTCTGACCTTTTCTTGCAGTAAGACTTCCCCAAAGACGAACTTGATTACCTTTCTCTTGAACATGTGCTAACAAATCATCTGTAAATTGGCGGAACTGTTCTTTATATGTTTCTGAATATTCATCTGTTCCGATATTAACAATTGTCTCTTCATCGAATACAGGATTCTCACCTTCCAAATATTCATCCCAAAGACCTTCTACAAATTCTAAAGACTTCGCATATGGCGTTTCACTTGCATCACCCCCACTAGGAGTTGCCAAATTAAAGTGATCATTCTCACGTCCATTTCCACCCATTTTAAGGTCTGGACGAACCTTTGTAAATGCAAGAGAGTGTGCCGGTGTATCGAACTCAGGTACAATATCCATACCGATTTCACGGTAATCCTGAATCATCTGACGCATCTCATCTTTTGTCCAGTACATGTCATCACTTGTCAAATCTGCCTTATTCAGATTTCCATCTGCTTTGATATCAGACTCCAAACGGAATCCCTCATATGCAGTCATCGGATCTTCTCCTGCAGTTGTGTAATCTTCCAAGAAGATATAGTTGTCATTTAAGTGAAGCTGTAAGTCGTTCATCTTGTACCATGCCATTGTCTTTGCAACTTCATTGACAATTTTCTTAGAGAATGGTCTTCTTCCGACATCAAGCATGAATCCACGCACTTCGTATTTTGGATAGTCACGCGCCTCACCTTTTGCGATTGTTCCATCTGTCTGTTTTAAAATCTGAAGAATACTTCTTGTTGCCCAGTATGCACCTGTTGAAGTTTCTGCTTCCACTGTAACTGAATCACCAATTTTCAGATTGTATCCTTCCTCTTTCAGACCTGTTCCTGCTTCTACAAGTGTAAAGAAGAAATCTCCGGCATTTGCGCTGTCCGCATATACAATTTCAAGATCTTTTCCAAATAAATCTTTATAATCTTTCTGGAACTCTGTTGCCGCTCTCTGAAGCGCTGCTTTATCTTTGTTTGCAACAACGATACGGCTGCCGTCCTTCACTGCAAACTCTCCGCCTTTTGCACCTTTCCACTCAGCAAGTTCCGGAATTACTGCTGGCTTTGCGTTGTCTCCCTCTTCCTGCTCGTATTTACCGGTAACAGTCATTGTATATTCTTTCGAGTCAACTGCTTTTCCATCTTTTCCTTCTGCTTTTACATTGAAGTTCATCTTAATCTGCTGTGTAACCAACGGCTGATAAACTGTCAAGTCTCTGTCTAAAATCTGCTCATAATCTGCTCCGACAAAGCTTATTTCAAACCCTTCCGGAACTTCCGGCATTGTAAATTTCTTAGAATCACCTTCGATCGATTCAGGCAGCTCTAAGTTATCTGCAACTTCCTGTGGATCCTGAGTGTTTTCCGGCTCTTCTAATTTTCCGGCATAAGTCTCAAACTCCCAGATACCAACTGTGTTCCATGTCACCTCAGCTCCGTTTTCCGGCGCCCCTTTTGGATCGAATTCTTCAATGAAAAGGCGTACATGCTGTGTGTTGATCGGTTCATCTAAGTTGATAATCTGCTGATAGCTGTCTGGTTTTTTCTCAAAACTTACAACCGGCTCCCAGTTTGTACCGTCTGACGATTTTTCCAAACGATATTTTGTTGCATTCGTGCGCTCCCAGTGAATCTTGAATGACTGGATAGAAATTTCTTTTCCATAATCTAAGCTAATCCAGTGTTGTCCTAACTTAGCCGGACTTGCCCAACGCGTTGTATCATCTCCGTCAACTACTTTACTAGGTTGGAATTTTTCAAGATTATCTTCATATCCGTCTGCTGCTACTGTTGCACCTTCACTCAAGTTCTCAGCCTCTCCGAGTACTTTGAACTCATAGAGAGATACAGACTGCCAGTTACCCGGGTTCAACGTATACCCGTTCACCGTCAAACGAACAAAACGTCCTGTTGCAGCTTTCTCAAGATTGATCCTGCTTGTGAGAGATGTAATATTCTTACCATCTTCCTTTACATAAACATCTTTATAAGTACCATCTTCTGTGTCAGAAACAGAAATCTTGAAATTTGTAATATTGGTTCTCTCCCACTCAATTACAAACTGACTGAATGTCTTTACTGCCCCCAAGTCTAATGTCAACGTTCTCGCTTCCTGTGTGGTGCTCTGTGCTGTTGACCAGCGTGACTGTTCCGGTTTCTCAGCATCACGATTCACAATGCCATCTACCGCTTTCTCCGGTCCCCACTGATTTGCCAGTTCCTGATTGCTCGCAGTTACTTTTGAATTAAGAGCATAGTTAACCTCATAACCCGCTTTCTCTTCCACATTTTCTGCCTTTACAGCCGGCGCTACAGTTACAGACCCCAATACCATTGCCGCAGAAAGGGCGCCTGCACTTGCACGCATCCATGTTCCTTTTTTCTTCATATCTTTCCTCCTCATTATTTATTATCAGACGAATCTTTACAGCTGGAAAATATTCTGCTTTGCACTAAAAAACCGAACTTTTGGAACAGACTATACAATTTTACATTATATACTCTGTTCCAAAAGTTCGGTTTTGCCTAAAAAGTAACAACCCGCCTGTATAATATTAATTTTATTAAAGCACTTTTTGCCAAAATTTGCAAGTGAATATTTTATTCTAAATCCTATATCGTTAGATTTCCTCTTTCATCTTCCTTATTCAATTTGCTATTTCTGTGTATTCAACTGCTTGTATCTCTTATAAATTCAAAAAAGATTGCGCATCTTTGCACGAAGTGCATTTTTTTGAATTATAGGATTCCAAAGGAATTTCCTATAATTCAAGAAAAACCCCGGAAACTTGCGTTTCCGGGGTATAAATTCAATTAGTTCAAATCACAAATCAACGATTACTCAATGATTGTAGCAACTCTTCCTGAACCTACTGTACGTCCACCTTCACGGATAGCGAAACGTAAACCTTGTTCCATAGCTACTGGGTGAATTAATTCGATTGACATTTCTACGTTGTCACCAGGCATGCACATTTCTGTACCTTCTGGTAAGTTACAAACACCTGTTACGTCAGTTGTTCTGAAGTAGAACTGTGGTCTGTAGTTGTTGAAGAATGGTGTATGACGTCCACCTTCATCTTTTGTCAATACGTAAACCTGAGCTGTGAATTTGTGGTGGCAAGTTACACTACCTGGTTTAACAAGACACTGTCCTCTTTCGATTTCAGTTCTCTGAACACCACGAAGTAATGCACCGATGTTATCACCAGCTTGAGCTTCGTCAAGAAGTTTACGGAACATCTCGATACCTGTGATAACAACTTTACGAGATTCTTCTTTGATACCAACGATTTCAACTTCGTCAGATACGTGAAGTGTACCACGTTCTACTCTACCTGTAGCAACTGTACCACGTCCTGTGATAGAGAATACGTCTTCTACTGGCATCAAGAATGGCTGATCTGTTGCTCTCTGTGGATCTGGAATGTAGCTATCTACTGCATCCATAAGTTCCATAATTTTGTCTCCCCATTCTCCGTTTGGATCTTCAAGAGCTTTAAGAGCTGATCCCTGGATGATTGGAGTATCATCTCCTGGGAATTCGTATTCATCTAATAATTCACGAATTTCCATTTCTACTAATTCTAATAATTCTTCATCGTCAACCATGTCACATTTGTTCATGAATACTACGATGTAAGGTACACCTACCTGACGAGAAAGTAAGATGTGCTCTCTTGTCTGAGCCATAACACCATCAGTAGCAGCTACAACAAGGATAGCACCATCCATCTGAGCAGCACCTGTGATCATGTTTTTAACGTAATCGGCATGTCCTGGGCAGTCAACGTGAGCGTAGTGACGTTTTTCTGTTTCGTACTCAACGTGAGCTGTAGAAATTGTGATACCACGTTCTCTTTCTTCTGGAGCTTTGTCGATGTTTTCGAAATCTACAGCAGCGTTACCAGCAACTCTTGCTGCAAGAGTTTTTGTGATAGCAGCTGTTAAAGTTGTTTTACCATGGTCAACGTGTCCGATTGTACCAATGTTAGCATGTGGTTTTGTTCTTTCAAATTTAGCTTTAGCCATTTTGAATAATCCTCCTTAATTATATGCCCCTTATAAAGGGGCTTTTTTCATATTTTTGATTTACTCGGTTATCTCTGATTATATTTCAAATCATATAGATTTTCAAGTCTTTTTAAGATTTTCGTCCCGAAAATTAGTAAGAATTATGCATTTTTATTAGATAATACTTTTTCCTGAACGTTCTTCGGTACTGGTTCATATTTCTCAAAGAACATAGAGTAGTTACCACGTCCCTGAGTTCTTGAACGTAAGTCTGTAGAGTATCCAAACATTTCTGACAATGGAACGTAAGCTCTTACGATCTTACCGCCGCCTAAGTCATCCATACCTTCGATACGTCCACGACGTGCATTGATGTCACCGATAACATCACCCATATATTCTTCCGGCATTGTTACTTCAACTTTCATAATTGGCTCAAGAAGTACCGGAGCCGCCTTTGCCATAGCATCTTTGAATGCTAAAGATCCGGCAATATGGAATGCCATTTCACTTGAATCGACTTCATGGTAAGAACCATCGTATACAGTAGCTTTAATACCAACTACCGGGAATCCACCAAGTGTACCAGATTTCATAGCTTCTTCAATACCTTCTCCTACTTTTGGAATGTATTCTTTTGGAATCGCTCCACCTACTACTGTAGATTCAAAGAAGAATGTCTGCTCGCCATTGACATCTGTTGGCTCAAATTTAACTTTACAGTGTCCGTACTGTCCACGTCCACCTGACTGTTTTGCATATTTGCTGTCTACATCAACTGCTTTTGTGAATGATTCTTTGTAAGCAACCTGCGGTGCACCTACGTTTGCCTCTACTTTGAATTCACGAAGAAGTCTGT
>ERZ791842.1035-NODE-1035-length-16929-cov-2.76941_pt1 | contig 16929 bp, 13 predicted proteins | sample MGYA00509944_ERZ791842 | MGnify/ENA primary metagenome ERZ791842 (study PRJEB30046, sample SAMN00715263) | human gut metagenome | study: EMG produced TPA metagenomics assembly of the A metagenome-wide association study of gut microbiota in type 2...
GCAAATATAATATCTGTTCATCCGATAAAAAAGTCTGATTTTGACCACGGTGCAACAAGGGCATATGGGGCACTTATGGCGAAAAGTGAATATGTTCTTTTTATGACGCAGGATGCGGTATGTTATGATGATTATGTTATCGAAAATCTTTTAAATGCATTTGATGACAGAAAAGTAGGGATAGCTTACGCAAGGCAGCTTGCAAGAGAAGATGCGGATGAGATAGAGCGGATGACAAGAGAAAATAACTATCCGGAGGAAAGTATCGTAAAAACTAAAAAGGATGAAAAAAAGCTTGGAATAAAAGCTTATTTTTGCTCGGATGTATGTGCAATGTATAGACTTGATGTATATAAAAAACTTGGCGGATTTGTCAAGAAAACGATATTTAATGAAGATATGATAATTGCATATAAAGAGATGCAGGCAGGATTCAGCGTTGCATATGTGGCGGATGCAAAGGTTATCCATTCACATTCATATACTTGTAAACAGCAGTTTGTAAGGAGCTTTGACCTCGGTGTGTCACAGAGACAGTATCATGAGATATTTGATAATATTTCTTCTGAAAAAGAAGGGGCAGGCTATGCCAAAAAAGTTATAATCCGTCTTTTGAAAAATGGAAAATTTATAAAGACATTTTATTTTATGATGCAGTGTGGCTTTAGGCTGTTTGGATATAAGCTTGGAAAAAATTATGAAAAACTTCCAAAGAAAATGGTACTTGCCTGCACAATGAATAAAGAATACTGGAAATAAAATAAAAGCTGAGTTTTGGCAGTTGACGGTTCATTAATCTAAGAAATGAAAGACTGAACTGTTAAAATAAAAAAGGGAAAAACGCTGGTTTTCTGCTGTGTTACGAACATTTTCACAGACATTAAAAAAGAACATATGGCACAGTTTGTATATAAGCTATGCTATATGTTCTTTTATTTGTGTTCTGTTTTAGTCTTTTTCAACAGTTGGATTAAAATTTTTATTTTCACCTGTTGAAATATTGTAGTAGTATGCTGTTTTTCCCTCATAGTCTTCATAGAAAACATAATCGGAGATTATATGTATAAAATTGAAATTGCCTGCAGCAATCTGTTCATTTGTGCCGGTACTCATATCATACATATATATACCATTGTTTTGACCGTTATCAACTTGATAGAAAATAATGTTGCCATCATTTGTGATATTATATGTGGCAAGTTTATATTGGACTATAGTTTCGGCAGAACCACCATCAAGTCCGATACGGCACAAATTATAGTTTTGATTCATGTTAAGAAAATATATGTAGTCGCCTGATTTTATAACAGATGTACAGTTGCCATTGTATATGACTTTGTCATTGGCACCTGAAATATCCATTGAATGAATATTATGTTCTTTTGCCCAGCCGGAATAATAAATAGTGTTACCGGAAACAGAATAAGGCGATATGGCTTTTCTTTTAAGAAGTTTATTTTTTGAACCGTCTATTTTCGCTGAATAAAGTTCAAGACCTTTTTTATGGTCATAATGCTGGTAATATACATGATTTCCATAAAGGCAGGCTACTTGAGTAGGGTCTTCATAAAGCCTTGATAAATCAGTACCGTTTTTTGTTATTCTGAAAAGTCCGGTAGTACTTAAAGACAACAGTGCATTATCAGATTTTTTGAATTTATCATTTCTTCTGGTGTAAAAAATGTAATTTCCGGCAGCATTTATATAACTGACCTTGTCATTATAGACTTTTTTTATTTTGCTGAGGTTTGCATTCATTTTGTATAGTTTATTATGGTCGTTTGGATTGGCAAAATAAATCACATTGTCTGCCTGTGTGAAAAGACCACCATTTAAAAGATTGCCACTTGTATTGCCGGTAGTGGATGAATCACTGTATAATTTGACTTTCCCTTTTTTTATTATAAGAATAGATATGACAGCGACAGCGGCAAGTATTAATATACTTGCTAAAATTCTTTTTATTAAGCTTCCTTTTTTCAATATACCAGCCCTCCCTGCGTTAGATAGATTAGGTTGTAACGAAACTTATTGATTGCAAAGACATGGCAAATAGTTTCGTAAAAACTTATTATATAACTGCTATTCATTTTTGGTATGTGCAACAACAGTTACATATTTATTATAACCTATCTATAAAAGTGTGACAATAGCAATGCCGATTGTTTTTATATAAGATGTGCAAGGCTGAACTGTTACTATAAGATTTGGAATGTAAAACAGATGGAAAAACTTTGTATTTATTCGAGCGAATTTATGATATAATGAACACCAAAGTGTTCATATTAAGAGTTTCTAACGAAACTCCATTATGTGCAAAAAGCTTGCACAAATTTATGATATAATGAGTACAAAAGTGATAATAATCAGGAGGACGAAGTATGTTAAGTTTACCGGCTATTTTTAGCGACCATATGGTATTTCAGAGAGAAAAAAATATATTACTTTGGGGAGAAAGTGATGAAAAAAATGTTACAGCAGTAATAGATGAAAAAAAAGTAAGTTCAGATGTAAATAACGGCAGATGGGAGATTGAACTGCCGCCGATGGCAGCAGGCGGACCTTACGAACTTGAGGTGTCGGATGGAGTACAGACTAAAAAATATACAGATATAATGATAGGTGAGGTATGGCTTGCCGGAGGTCAGTCTAATATGGAGCTTGAACTTCAGAACAGTATGAACGGACAGGAAGTTTGTGCAAATGTAAAAGATGACGGTGTAAGGTATTATTATACACCGAAAGTGTCATGGGTCGGAGATGAACTTTTTGAAGCAGAAAAAAAGAGTGAGTGGCAGCATTGCACACCTGATAATTGCAAAAACTGGTCTGCCGTTGCATACTATTTTGCAAAAGAGCTTTCAAAAAAACTTGGAGTGACGGTCGGTATTATCGGCTGCAACTGGGGCGGAACTTCGGCTTCATGCTGGACGAGCAGGGAGTTTATGGAGCAGGAGACACTTTTAAAACCTTATCTTGATAAATATGACAATGCGGTTAAGGGGCAAAATCCAGAGGAGTACATAAAAGCAAGAGAAGAATATATTAAATATCAGGAAGAGTTTGATAAGAATGTCGGTCATTATTATGAGACTGCCAAAAATCCTACATGGGATGAGGCGATAAGCCTTTTTGGAGAAAATCAGTATCCGGGACCTATGGGACCAAGAAATGAGACAAGACCTAACGGACTTTACGATTCGCTTCTTAAGAGGGTAATGCCTTATACGCTCAGAGGATTTTTATATTATCAGGGCGAGGAAGATGACCATATGCCTTATACATATTACACTATGCTTTCAACACTTATAAGACAGTGGCGTCATGACTGGAGAGATGAGCAACTCCCATTTATGATTGTTCAGCTTCCTATGTTTAAGAATGATGGAGAGCCTGATTACCATAACTGGCCGTTTATACGAGAAGCCCAGATGCGTGTGTTTAAGACTGTTAAAAACACAGGAATTGCAGTCATACTTGACAAGGGCGAGTATGGAAACATTCATCCGGTACAGAAAGATGTTGTTGGAGAGAGACTCTGCGAGCAGGCACTTTATCATGTATATAAAAATGATAATGAAAAGAGTGCATTTGGACCGATATACAAGTCGTATGAAAAAGACGAAGAAAAAATGATACTTCATTTTGATTATGCAGATAATGGCATGGAATGTAAGGGAGAGAAACTTATAGGATTTGAGATTGCAGGTGATGATAAGAAATATTATAAAGCAGATGCCAAGATTGCAGGAAATGATATTGTAGTATCGGCATCTGAGGTAGATAAGCCTAAATATGCAAGATACTGCTGGACAAATTATTCAGAAGTGACATTATTTGGCAAAAATGGAATACCTGCCGCACCGTTTAGAACAAGTTGTGATGACGGGGCAGTTGCGACCGGCAGCAGAAATGAAGGATTGTGGAAAAATGCCGAGGTTGACTAAATGGTGGTTTTGCAGTATAATCAAGCGATATGAATATGAATTTATGGAGGATTTAAGATGGCTGGAAAGAAAAATCTTATGACTCGTGAAGGTCTTAAGGCACTGGAAGATGAGTTAAACGACTTAAAATTAAATAAAAGAAAAGAAGTAGCACAGAAAATCAAGGAAGCAAGAGAGCAGGGAGACTTGTCAGAGAATGCTGAGTATGATGCTGCAAAAGATGAGCAGCGTGACATAGAAGCGCGTATCGAAGAAATCGATAATATTCTTAAAAATGCTGAGGTAGTAGAGCATGACGAGGGAGATGCTGACAAGGTTAATGTAGGTGCTACGGTAAAGATTAAAGATATTGAGTTTGGTGATGAGATGGAGTATAAGATCGTAGGTTCAACAGAGGTTGACTGTCTTAATAATAAAATCTCAAATGAATCACCTGTCGGAGCTGCACTTATAGGGGCAGCAAAAGGTGATATTATCGAGATAGAGACACCAAACGGTGAAATGATAAAATATGAAGTAATGAGCGTAAGCAGATAATAATAAAAACGGAAGGAGTAATAAAAGTGGCAGAACAGCAGAAAAAACCACAGACACAGCAGGATTTAAATCAGCTTTTAAAGGTAAGAAGAGAGAAACTTGCTGCATTACAGGAAGCAGGAAAAGATCCGTTTGAGATTACAAAGTATGATCAGACGCATCATTCGGATGAAGTAAAAGAACTTTACACAGCACATGAAGAGAAACTTCTTGCTGGCAGAGTTAAGCCTGATACAGAGGGAATGGACGAAGCGGAAGCCCGTAAAGTAATAAATGATGATTACAATGAAAGAAGAGCAATAATGGATGCATCTCCTATTCAGGTATCGGTGGCAGGCCGTATGATGTTTAAGCGTGTCATGGGAAAAGCATCATTTTGTAATATTCAGGATCTCAAAGGAAAAATACAGATATATGTGTCCAGAGATTCAATTGGAGAAGAGCCGTATGCTGTATTTAAAAAATCAGATATTGGTGATATCTATGGCATAAAAGGTTATGCATTTAGAACAAAAACAGGAGAGATTTCCATACATGCGGAAGAATTGACACTGTTATCGAAATCCCTTCAGATTTTACCTGAGAAATTCCATGGTCTTACAGATACAGATGTACGTTATCGTCAGAGATATATTGACCTTATTATGAATGAGGAAAGTAAAAATGTATTTGTAAAGAGATCACTTATGATGAAAGAAATCAGAAATTTCCTTGCATCAAGAGATTTCATGGAAGTAGAAACACCTATGCTTGTATCTAATGCCGGTGGAGCAGCCGCAAGACCATTTGAAACACACTATAATGCACTCAATGAGGATGTAAAGCTTCGTATTTCGTTAGAATTATATTTAAAGAGACTTATAGTAGGCGGACTTGAAAGAGTATATGAGATTGGACGAGTATTCCGTAACGAAGGCGTAGATACAAGACACAACCCGGAGTTTACTCTTATGGAACTTTATCAGGCATATACAGATTATGAGGGAATGATGGAACTTACAGAATCAATGTTCCGTTATCTGGCAGAAAAAGTAGTAGGTTCAACAAAGATTTCATATAATGGTGTTGAAATTGATCTTGGCAAGCCATTTGCAAGAATGACAATGAATGAGGCAATTTTAAAATATGCAGGCATTGATTTTGATAAGGTCGAAAGTGATGAGGCAGCAAAAAAACTTGCAGATGAGCATCATATCGAATATGAGGAACGTCACAAGAAAGGTGATATTATTAACCTGTTCTTTGAGGAGTGTTGCGAGAAAGAGCTTATACAGCCTACATTTATCACTGACCATCCAATAGAGATTTCTCCACTTACAAAGAAGAAACCAACAGACCCTACAAAAGTAGAGCGTTTTGAACTTTTCTGTAATACATGGGAGATATGTAATGCATATTCAGAGCTCAATGATCCGATAGACCAGAGAGAGCGTTTTGCACAGCAGGATGCTAATGCAGATGCAGGAGATGATGAGGCAGAGCATACAGACGAAGATTTCTTATATGCACTTGAACTTGGTATGCCACCAACAGGCGGAATCGGATACGGACTTGACAGACTTTGTATGTTACTTACAGATTCGCAGGCAATCAGGGATGTATTGTTGTTCCCAACGATGAAGTCGTTGGAGAAATAAAAACCAGTAAAATCAAGGGTTTCAGATATTAATAGTTGGAATTTACGACCAATTTACGACCAAAGTTTATAAAGAGAACACGCAATAGTAAAACGGTTGGATTATATATCTAACCGTTTTATTGATATAAAGTGATTTGCGTGGATAAGGGTAAAACATTTTAAAATACAATTATTTAGAGAGAAGGTAGATTGATGCCATTAGTGAGAGATTTAAGTGAAGATGAAGTAAGAGATGGTTATACCGATAAAGATGGATTTCACAATGGAGCTAAACAGATATTAGAATTTGATAAAGCTGAAAATAAGGTGCAACAGGGAACAGGACAATTAACTACCTTTAAGAAATTGGGATTTGCAGGAAAAGGCTCTAATCATAAGCCAGACGGTTGGTACCTTCCAGATGATTGTACTAATGTAGCAATAATTTTGGAAACAAAATCATCAGATAAGGATATAGAGAATAGGATTTTTATTAATGAATTGCTTGATAATGTAAAAATAGCAAATAATAAATATCCTAAAGTGATTGGTATTCTATACAATGGAAAAGAAGCCAAAGTCTTTTTGAATGAAAAAGAAAAGAAAGATGTAACAAAGACATTGCAGTCAAAACAATTTTATAAATCATTATTTGATGATTTCGAAATAGATACACAACAAATTTATTTGACTACAATGAAGATAAATAATTTGTTACATTACAAATTTGGTGTAAACGATTACTATGATAGAATGGTATTTACAGCATGTGCTTTGGTTGCTAAAAGATTTGGCGCACCTTTAACCAAGGGAATGTCATATTCATTATTTCATTTCACGATTTTAGATACTCTTTCAAAGTCATTAGAAGAGGCAAAAAAACAGAATGAAAAACTAGAGATTTTGCTTGAATCATATTCTAGAGTGCAGATGAATATAACTAACAATCAAAAATCTATAGATGATTTTATAGATAATATAGAAATTGTTTCTGAACTGATTAATTCCAAAAACTGGAATGGCGAAGATGTGATGGGGATTTTCTTTAATGAATTTAATCGTTATAAAGGAAAATCTGAAAATGGACAGGTCTTTACACCAGACCATGTTACAGCATTAATGTATAGACTTATTAATGTAAATCCAAGGACAGACAGAGTTTTGGATGCGGCGTGTGGAAGTGGAGCTTTTTTGACAAAAGCTATGTCTAATATGATAAAAGAAGTAGGTGGACTAGGTACAAGTGAAGCTGGAGAAATAATGTCTAATCAATTATACGGAATTGAAATAGATAAACGAATTTTTTCACTTGCCTGTGCAAATATGTTGATACATAAAGATGGAAAAACAAATTTAGAACAAATGGATTCCACCTCGCAAGAAGCATGTGATTGGATAAAAAGTAAAAAGATAACGAAAGTACTTATGAACCCGCCATATGAAAGAAAATGCCATCCAGAGATAATTATAAAAAATGTTCTAAACAATGTAGAACAACATACTATAAGTGCTTTTTTGTTACCAGATAAAAAATTAGAAAAGGTATCTCAAAAAGTAGTAAAAGATATTTTGAGGGAACATAGGCTTTTAAAAATAATTAAATTACCAGAAAAAACTTTTGACGAGGGAACGACTACATCTATTTTTATTTTTGAAAGTGGAGTTCCACAAAATGATGAAGAAATATTTACATGTTATATTAAAGAAGATGGTCTTGAAAGGGTAAAAAATCAAGGCAGACAAGATGTTAGGCACCGATGGAAAGAGATAGAAAATAAATGGGTTGATATTATAAAAAAACAGAGTGGGGATGATAGTATAAAGTGGATTAGTCCCAAAGAGTGTCTAAGCTATCAAAAAGATGAAGAGCCATTTGAAATTAACGAGGAAGATTTTATAAAAACAATGGTTGATTATCTAATGTTTAAAGAAGAAATAGATGTAAAAGCATTAAAAGATGTTATTGCAAATAAAATTATATATTTCAGTAATATAAATTCTTCTGATGAAACAGATGATATTATTATTGATGTTGAAAGGGGTGAAAAGATTGAATAAAGTAGATATAAGCGATTGGCAAGGTTTCGTTATATCACGATTGTTTGAAATAAAATCGCCAGCGGGAAGAAGTATTAAAACTTATAATAGTGGAGATATTCCGTATGTTTCTTCTGGAAAAATAAATAATGGAATTATTTCATATCTTGAACCAAAGGACGATGAAGAACTAGAGAAGGGAAATTGTATAACGGTCAGTCCTTTGGATGGGTCATCTTTTTATCAAGAAGATGATTTTTTAGGTAGGGGTGGTGCAGGTTCTGCAATATCAATGTTATATAATGAAAATCTCTCAAAATATAGTGGATTATTTATATGTACTATAATAAAAAACTCTGCAGAAAAATTTGATTATAATGATGCTTTAACAAGTGCCAATTTAGATAATTTAAAAATTAAACTTCCTGTGTTGCATAATGACGATGGAACTATTTACATAGATGAAGAAAAGAAATATTCAGATGATGGATATGTACCAGATTGGGAATTTATGAGTAAATACATGGAAGAAATAGATGGAAAAGCACAACAAAGAATAGATTTATTGAGAACTATTGGGTGTTAAAATAAAGGGATACCATATAAGGTACCCCTGTTTTGATTGTCATTAAAAAGAGTTGTCAGAATATAAGGTAATAGATAAATAAAAGACGAGTGTCATACTAGGAGATACTCGTCTTTTGCTTGTTTTGTTAAAATTCCGCTTAAAAATATTCATCAAGGTCTTCTGAATGCATAAATAATTCTGGAGAAATTTGATTGTAAAATAAAGCATGAGTAAGATATAGGATTGCTTTTTGATTTTGTGTACTCAGGCATTTAAAATTATCATATATAGAATTTCTTTGAAATTCCGTAAGATATGGATAATATTCCCTTGAAAATGGATAGACTTTACGTGTGCAAATATTACCTGTTTGTGGTTCTTTGGATATATCATATTCAATATATACATTTCCTCGTTCATCAAAAGGTATTTTCAATATTTTTGATACCAACTTAAACGTTTGGTTATCTTGAATATTGGCGAGGTTGCGTTTTAAAATTGACTTATATGTATCTTCTGAAAAACATTCGTCTGCTTCATAACATAATTCCAATAGTTCTTTTGTTGTCATATTGTTTTGTTTCAGATAAAAATTAATTATATGTTTAATGTTAAAAATTTTGCGTGTGGATTTTTTTTTATGTGTTTTTTCCATTCTTATTATAGTTTCAGTTATAATTGTTTGAAGGTTTTCGGGTAATTTATCATAAAATGATTTAAACTCTTTAACCATAGTAGCACGTCCTCCTTGTCAAGGTGCAAAAAAAAATTGAATTATGCATTTTTATTATTTAGTATTTTTATGATATCGTAAATTTAGTAAATTTACAACGTCTTATGACGATTCAATTTCTGTCTGCAGGCAGAAAGGCGAAAGGAGGATGCGAAAATGCGGATTGAAGGTTTATACAATAATAAAGGCAAGTCAACTATATATATTAGTCAGGAACCAGATTCCTACTATGTTGATGCTTCTGAAGGTCGCGTTTTTCACGGCAGATTGACGAAATCAATATATCTTGGAGATTATGATGCTTCAGGGCTTAAGGTTGGCAATGAAGTTGAGATTTATTACGGCGAGCCTGTATCTTCAAAGAACGGAGTATATGCTCCTATCAAGAAGATAGAAGTGATAAAATAAGTATAATGTTTGGGTGGTGGGAGCTTGCTCCCTGCCACCTTGGAAAGGAGTTGTAAATAATGGAATTAATTATAATGTTTATTTTTTTGATTTTTTTGTGCATAGTTTCTTTTTATTTGGTAGTTCATGTCATTAAGATATGGACAGGTTGTAATGACAAGGAAGCTGTTGCAAAATTACAGCGTTTTATCAATGGAAAGCCATTATATAAGTTTGAAGAAGACATTGGCTTGCAAAATGACATTTGGGATAATGTAAGAAAAATAATAGGTGAGAAGCGTTTTCAGCAACTTGTAAATCTGAATAGTACAATGATAACGAATCCTTTGTTATTTTTTGGTGAAGAAGGGACATTGCCTTTTATTGCGGTATCATTGTATTATCTCGACGATAACGAAAAAAAGGTATTGGAAAATATTATTTTGAATGTTGTCAAGCAGTATCTTCTGGTATACAAATACGACATGTCAGTCCTTGCTGTTTGGAAGGAAAGGTATGATTTGAATATGCCGATTCTTCAAATTCGTTATGCTAGGAATGAGGAAGAGAAAAGAGTTCTTGAAATCGGCATTAGGAATCAACAACAGAACATTACGACAAGCAATAGTTCTCCTAAGGATGATACCGAGGATGATGATTTAGATGAATAAAATTATGCTTGGATATGATTTTCAGATGTTTTGCATGCAGGGGTGGGAAATACCCCTGTATGCTCCTTTGGATGGTCATTATATTGTTGTTGGTGGTTCTGGTTCGGGCAAGAGTACAGCGGTTTTATATTGGCTATATAAATGTAGAAAACAGAACATCAAATTATATATTGCTGATTTCAAAGCAAGTAAAGAGTTCTCTGGCATCACTGAAAATTTTGCAGAGTTTGAAGAGTGCTATGACTTGATTAAGGCATATTATGAAGAGTTTCTTGCCACTCCAGAGGGCGGGGATGATTGTATCAAAGTATTGCTCATAGATGAGATTGCAGGACTTCTTACGCATTTTTCAATGACAAAGCAAAAGCAGATGAAATAAGAGGCATTATGAGTTCAGTATTGATGCTGGGAAGAAGCCGAAGGTGTTTTCTGTGGCTATCTATGCAACGATACACAGCCTCAATATTTCCATCTTCAAGCGGTAGTGCAGATAATTTTCATGTATGTGTCGGTTTAGGTCGTATGACTGTAGATGGTCGTAAAGGGCTATTTGCAGGGGAACATTTTGAGGGCGAGGATGATTTGATATTTGGACAAGGTAAAGGTATTGTTCTTATGGATGGTCAGCCACTTAAAAGCCTCATTATTCCAAAAGTATCAAAGAAAAAAATATTATCACTATTACAAAAATGATTTGTCAGAGGTGTGGCGGTGGCGAAGCCATAAGCCACCCTCTGACGGTCAAAAGTAAGTGGTTAGTATTACCCACTTACTTTTGTGACTGTGATTTATTGGGTTAATGCTAATAATTATAAGGTTTTTTCGGTCACAGCTATATTGTGACTAAAAGAAAGGTGTGTGATTAAATTGGCGTTTTCTCCTACTACAAGAGCTAGGGGGTGGATTGGCACTGTACACACAACTAACATGGTTAAGGCGGGGTTATCAAAGGAAGAATATGAGAAACCAGAGAACCTAGCTGATTATTTCATCTCATTGTGGGAAAAAAGCGGTAAAGGTCGCAAGGCGGGAATAGCGGTCTGTGTTTCAAATGATGGTTGCTATCATTGCCATATAGCTTGCTATGGAAATACGACAACATTAAAGAAAGTTTCAGATGTGCTTTTTCAATCTCATATTGAGCCACAACTTGGTGGAAAAGAACAGCTAAAGGCATATTTACTTAAAGAAGGAAAATATGAAGAGAAGGGCGAACAGGTATTATATACTAAAGGTCTGGATGTCATAGAAAATAATCAAGGAAGTAGAAATGATTTAGAGGAGATAGAAGAACTTCTCAACCAAGGTTATAGGCCAGAACAGATTTTTGAAGAATCTTTCAGATACCGAAAGTATGAGAAGATGATTAAGTCACATTATCTTCAAAAACGTATTAACGAAACACCATTGATAAAAGATATGTGGAATGAATATCATTTTGGTGCATCTGGCTCTGGCAAGACGTATACATATATTAGAATATGTGATAAATATTCTCCTGATGATGTATATTTATGTAATGATTACGCAAATTCTGGTTCATCAGGTGGTGGATTCGATTTTTATTCTAACAACCCTGCCAAAATCATCCTATTAGATGAGTTTAGAGGGAATATTCCGTTCCATAATTTATTATCATTGTTAGATGTGTATAGTCGCAATCAACAACATGCAAGATACCAAAACACATATAATTTGTGGACATCGGTGATTATATGTTCAATATATCCACCAGAGGAAGTATACAAATTTATGGTTGAAGATACGCATAGAAATACAGATTCTATAAGACAGTTAATGAGAAGATTAAATACAATAGTATATCATTTTAAGGACAAAGAAGGACATTTTAGAACTTATACAATGCCAGCAAAAGATTACATAAGCGCATATGATATAAAACAAAAAGCACTTGAATTTGAAAAGAACACTTCGTACGATGATTTTATAAAAAATAGAGATAAATCAATAAAAGAGCATTATGATATGTTTGATGATATAAAAATCGTAGAAGGGGGCGATATACTTTGAAAAAGGTGCCTATATGGGAAAAGTCCAATCTTACTCTTGAAGAAGCAAGTGCATATAGCGGAATAGGAATTAATAAATTGCGTGAAATGACTAACGCTAAAAATTGTCAATTTGTTCTATGGGTTGGCAATAAAAGATTGATTAAACGTAAATTATTGGATGCCTATATTGAAAAAACATATTCGATATAAGAATCTTTTTTGGTAGACAGAGAGAACATGTTTGAGTTATAATTAGTTTGAGCGTGTTCTCTTTATCGTTATGAAAGGAGCAATAACCATGGCAGTAGAGAGACGCAAAGATAATAAAGGCAGAGTATTGAAGGAAGGAGAACATCAGAGACCAAACGGAACATATGAATACAAATGGCGAGATAAAAGAAGCAAAAGACATTCTATCTATGCAAAGACATTAGATGAACTTCGGGAAAAGGAAATTGATGTGTTGCGAGATGCTTTAGACGGTGAAGATAAAAAGAATCTTACGATTAATGATTTATATAATCTGTGGGTACAGTTGAAAAAAGGATTGAAGGATAATACATTTTCTAATTATCAATATATGTACACACAATTTGTTCAGTCAGACTTTGGGTATACAAAGATTGCAGATTTGAAAAGAACAGATGTAAGAGCTTTTTATAATCGACTTGCAGATGAAAGAAATCTTAAAGCAAATACCATTGATAGTGTACACACTGTATTGCATCAAGTTTTGGAATTGGGGGTTGAGGATGATTATTTGAGATATAATCCATCAGATAATGCATTGAAAGAGTTGAAAAAGGCTCATAACCATGATTCTGAAAAGCGTAAAGCATTAACACTTCAAGAGCAAGAACTGTTTGAAGCCTTCTTACGGAAGCAGGGGCAATATCACAGATGGTATCCTATTTTTACAGTTATGTTGTGGACTGGCTTAAGAGTAGGTGAAGCTGTCGGGCTTAGATGGTGTGATATAGATTTGGAAGATGAAACAATCAGTATTAACCATGATCATTATTACGGATAACATCTGATGAAGGAAGAATCCCTTCTTCTGTTATCTGATTTATAGAAATTTATTAACCAAGTAGTCTTGTTTGACTACATCATTATTATACTAGGAGGTTCCTTAATGACGAAAAAAATAACCGCAATATTCTTGGCATTGTGCATGGCAATTTCCGTTTTGCCGATGACCATTCAGGCGGCATCAAAGCCCGATATTAAAGTTGGCGACTATGTTAAAATGGGCGCGTATAACAATGCCTCAATTCTTTGGCGATGTGTAAGCATTGACAATAACGGACCGCTTATGCTTGCAGACAAAATTGTTGACACCCTTGCATATGATGCCAAAACAAATGACAACAGCAATTCAAAATCACACAGCAGAAGCTATAAGCGTGATGATTACGGTTCTAACTATTGGAAAGACAGCAATATGCGTTCTTGGTTAAATTCGACCGCAGCTGAAGGCAAAGTCGATTGGCTTTGCGGCAACCCTCCGAAAGACGGATATGTAAGCGGTGTGGGAGCGTACAACGAAAAAGCGGGTTTTCTCAACGCTTTTTCAAAATCTGAAATTGCGGCAATGAAAACCGTTACCCAGCGTTCTCTCGTTTCTCATCCCGAATACAACAAGGGCATAGTTGATGGAGACGCAAATTCGGATTTGTTATACTACACCGATATTTCGGAAGCGGTGGCAAACTACGACAGTTCATATTTTGAAACTACAACCGAAAAGGTTTTTCTTCTTGATGTAAAGCAGGCTAATGCCGTGTGGAAAAATCTCAAAGGTTATTATGTTGCGTATAATAATGACGGTATGGCTTGGCCTTATTGGCTTCGCACTCCTGTTACCGATTGCAATCACGATATGCGTTATATCAGTTCATCGGGTCAGGTCGGTCGTTATGCTCCGTGGTATTCCGATTTGGGCGTAAGACCTGCATTTTATCTCGATTCCGAATATTTTGTTACAACTTCCGGCAGCGGCTCACAAAGCAGTCCTTATATCGGCTCTGCTCCAAATAAGCAAGAGGATGATTATACAATTTCGGAACCTGCCGAGGACGCAAATCCCGATTGGAATGTCAGCACCGAGCAAAGCATTCAGCTCACCCTCGGCCCGTGGTATTCAAATGACGGAAAATATTCTAATCCTACCATCCCTGTTTATACCATCCAAAAAACACGCAGCGACACGGAAAATATGGTTGTTGTCGTTTGCGGCGAGGGATACACAAAAAGTCAGCAGGGCAAATTCATCAATGATGTCAAACGACTTTGGCAGGACGCTATGAAATATGAACCGTATCGCAGTTATGCCGACAGATTCAATGTTTACGCTCTTTGCACAGCTTCCGAATCGACTTTTGACAATGGTGGAAGCACCTTCTTTGATGTTATAGTCGACAAATATAATTCGCCTGTTATTTCTAATAATCTCCACGGAAGTCAGTGGAAAAATCATATTTTTGAGAGATGTATCGGTCCTGAATTTATCGAGAAAATTCACGATGCTCATATCAAAAAAAAGTGTGATCCAAACACAATTCCGTCCGGTTCGGAATATGAGCCTTATTATTATGTTCACGATTATATTGCTCAGTTCGCTATGGTTGTAAACACAAAATCAGATTTCGGCGGTGCTTATAATAACCGTGAATACGGCTTCCATTATTTCATTTCGCCATCAGACAGTTATCGTGCGTCAAAAACTTTTGCACACGAGTTTGGACACGGTTTGCTCGGTCTCGGTGATGAATACAGTAACGGATATTTGCTTGACGATAAGGAACTTAAATCACTCAATCTTTCCTCGGTTGAAGAACCGGAAAAGATAAAATGGCGACAGCTTTTAGGTTTTAGAAACACATATACCTGCCGCAATGCTTACGGCTCAAAAATGCTTGTTTCAAGTTATGAGTGCATAATGAGAGACACAAACTATCAATTCTGTGAGGTTTGCCGTTTGCAGGGCTTCAAGCGAATGTCTCAGCTTGTTAAGGATGCAGACCTTTATGTTGCAACTCCCGAGGTTAAGGAATATACGGGCGCTTATTCAAAGCCGTCTGATTTTACCGACCTTGAAACAAGTTCATATTATAATTACACATATAATCGCAATGACCGACTTTTGAGCGGCAACAGCAAAAGCAGATTTAATACTAATATGAACGGTAAAAAAATCGAGCTTAGAACTGTTATTCAAAACATTTCAGATAAAAATGCACGACAATTAAAATTCAAAATGTGGATTAAGCACTCCGACGGAAGCGTTGCGACCGATTCATCGGGGAATCCGCTTCAAACAGTACAAACCTTTGACATTCCTGTTTGGAATGATAAGGCAAATTTCTGGCCGCTAGGTGCTTTGGATCACATCAAAAGCGACTTTAATTCAGGCTTAAAGAGTTGCTCGCTTATTTATCAAATTCCGTCTGATGCACAGCTTAAGAGCGGCGATACCGTGGCATTTCAGGTGCTCGATGAAAACGGAAATGTGCTTGCAGACGACAATACGGAAACACAGCGCTACACAACCGTTTCAATTCAGTATAAATTTGAGGACGGCTCTGAAATTCCAAACACTGCCGGCGGAACATTTACCGTGCCATACGGCACAAAGCTTGATTTAACACCGGCAAAAACACTTTATGATTATGAATTTATAAAGGTTGACGGCTTGAATAAGCCTATTGTTTCGGACGGAACGGTTGTTACATATTATTACAAAAATAAAAACGAAGAACACACTCACAATCTGACTTTGGTTGCTGCGAAAGCTGCCACCTGCACTACTGCGGGCAATTCCGCATACTACACCTGCGATGGCTGTGACAAGTGGTTCGCAGATGCAACAGGATCGGTAGAAATTACCGATAAAACCAGTGTGAAGATTCCGGCTCTCGGACATACCGCAGGCACAGAATGGAAGTCTGATGATACTAACCACTGGCATGAATGTTCTCGTTGCCACGACAAAAAGGACGAAGCGGCTCACGATTACGGTTCTGACAATGTTTGCGACACCTGCGGATATTACAAAACTGTACCGCACACTCACAATCTGACTTTGGTTGCTGCGAAAGCTGCCACCTGCACTACTGCGGGCAATTCCGCATACTACACCTGCGATGGCTGTGACAAGTGGTTCGCAGATGCAACAGGATCGGTAGAAATTACCGATAAAACCAGTGTGAAGATTCCGGCTCTCGGACATACCGCAGGCACAGAATGGAAGTCTGATGATACTAACCACTGGCATGAATGTTCTCGTTGCCACGACAAAAAGGACGAAGCGGCTCACGATTACGGTTCTGACAATGTTTGCGACACCTGCGGATATTACAAAACTGTACCGCACACTCACAATCTGACTTTGGTTGCTGCGAAAGCTGCCACCTGCAC
>ERZ791842.1075-NODE-1075-length-16324-cov-2.98451_pt1 | contig 16324 bp, 10 predicted proteins | sample MGYA00509944_ERZ791842 | MGnify/ENA primary metagenome ERZ791842 (study PRJEB30046, sample SAMN00715263) | human gut metagenome | study: EMG produced TPA metagenomics assembly of the A metagenome-wide association study of gut microbiota in type 2...
TACTGGCAGGCTTATGAATTTATTAAATGCAAGGCTGAACTGTTACGATTTTTACATTTTCACAAAAAAGTACACTTATCAACATTTTTCGTCAAGGTGAAATAAATACACTAAATATAACATTTTACACTTGTCTTTCAATCTATTTTTAGATATAATTAAATTACTTTAATGTATATTAAAATATGTAGCATTTTTATGTTTTACACATCTTTTTAATATTAAGCACAATATTTACATATGCCGACTGAACCATAGCTGTCAGCATATGTCATTAACGATTTATGGAGCTTATATGCTCCGGAAACGAGGAATAGTATGAGAACAAAAAAATTAAACTTACTACCATTAAAAGCACTTAATGTTGATGATTTTTTCTGGAACAAATACACCGGACTTGTCACTAAAGAAATCATCCCTTACCAGTGGAAAGCACTTAATGATGAAGTAGCTGACGCAGAGCCAAGCTACTGTATCGACAACTTTAAAGTTGCTGCCGGACTTAAAGAAGGCACATTTCACGGCTGGGTATTTCAGGATACTGACCTTGCCAAATGGCTTGAAGCCGTTGCCTACTCCCTCTCCTATGAACCTAATGAGGCACTTGAAAAACTTGCTGATGACGCAATAGACCTTGTAGGAAAAGCACAGCAGGAAAATGGTTATATCAATACCCACTTTTCTATCCTGCATCCGGGCAAGCAGTATTGCAACCTCAAAGAGGGACATGAACTTTACACCACGGGACATTTTATAGAAGCTGCGATAGCTTATTATGAGGTAACCGGAAAAGATAAATTTTTAAACATAATGAAGAAAAACGCAGACCTTATCTGCGAAGTATTCCACACTGAAAAATATAAAAATGCAGTTCCGGGGCACGAAGAAATAGAACTTGCACTTATGAAACTCGCCGATGTCACGGGGGATGATAAATACTCAGACATGGCAAAAGATTTTGTAGACAGACGAGGTACAGAACCTAATTATCTGTTTAATGAAAGCAAAAACGAGGATTTCATAGATGTATGGCACGACCCAAATCCTTACATTAACGAATACGGTCAGAACCATCTTCCTGTAAGAAAACAGAAAACAGCAGAAGGACACGCCGTAAGAGCCACATATCTCTACTGTGCAATGGCTGATATAGCACAGAAATATCAGGATGAGTCACTCTTTGAAGCCTGCGAAAACCTCTACAACAATATTATCAACAAGAGAATGTATATAACAGGCGGCATCGGAAGTTCAGGAGTAATGGAACGCTTTACTACGGATTATGACCTTCCAAACGATACAAACTATTCGGAAAGCTGTGCTTCAATAGGACTTGCTCTCTTCTGCCGCCGCATGACCCAGATAACCGGAGACAGTAAATATATAGACACAATGGAACTCGCACTTATGAATACCGTACTTGCAGGTATCGCAATGGACGGAAAGAGTTTCTTCTATGTTAATCCGCTTGAAGTATGGCCTGATAACTGTATTCCGGCAACTGATAAAAACCATGTAAAACCTGTACGACAGAAATGGTTCGGCTGTGCGTGCTGCCCTCCTAATATCGCAAGAACATTGAGTTCTCTAGGCGAATATCTTTTCATGCAGAGTGATGACGGACTCTTTATAAATATGTTTGCAGGTGGTGAATATAAGACAACAGCACTCGGTGGCTGCAAAAAGCTTGATATACATACAAAATTCCCATTTGACGGAAAAATCTCCATATCAATATCAGATATTCCTGATGCAGTCGTAAAAACCGAGAACTCCGAGGCAAACAAAAAACTCTATATCAGAATACCTTCATATGCACATAATTTCACAATAAAAATTAACGGCAGTGACATAACTGATTACCGCACTGAAAACGGTTATGCAGTCCTCTCAAAAGCTGACATAGCATCAGCATGGCGTGGAACTGATATAGAGATAAACTTTGAAATGCCGGCACACTTTGTATATGCAAATCCAAAAGTTCGTGCAGATGCAGGCAAGGCAGCCATCAAAAAAGGTCCTCTTGTTTACTGTGCAGAACAGGTAGACAACGGAGAAAACATTTCATCAATCATGGTAGATATAACAAAACCGATAAGCGAATATTGGGATGAGAATACACTTGGCGGAATAACAGTCATCAAAGCACACGGAAAGACCATTAAAAATCCTGAACAGTATGACGACGAAGCACTCTACTCAGATACACCTGCAGAGCTTGGCTATAAAGAGATAACATATGTTCCTTATGCAAACTGGGGCAACAGAGGTGCCGGAGAAATGTACACATGGCTCAGGAGATTTTGCTAAGTCTTTAAGTAATATATAAATGTTTGGCGTGATATTAAAAACTAATATATCTTTATATTAGTTTCAAAAGCCGTGTGGGAGAATTATTAAAAATTATTCTCCCACACGGCTTTGTTGTAGTAATTATTATTTGGAATTTTATAAAAGTATCCGCTGCAACATATCATCAAAAAGATTTTATATGCATTTTTTAAAAAATTTAAGAAATTATTTCCACAATCTTTTCTATATCATCCGTCACAAGAAGTGACAGCCACGCATTTACATTTTTTCTTGCATTATTTCCTATATCATTACTTAAATAATATTCACTTTTCTTAAACTCGTCAAGTGCAATTATATAACATTCCTGATACATTTCCATATCAAGTCCGGTATCAAATTTCATCTTTCCCTTATGCAGATATGCACCTTTTAAATTCTCCGATTTACAGATTGTGGGTGAATTTTCGTATATTACTATCGTTATTACTTTGTTGAGGTCTTTATATGTAAAATAATTGCCTTTTTTTGATTTTTTCTTTTACATACTTCGATGTACAGATAAACAGGACTTATATATGTTTAGCAAGCGGCATTTCAAACTCGCCGGCACTTGCGCACCGTATTTAGGTGCGTTAGTACCGCTGCGTGTTTGTTATAGTGCAAGCGTGCCGCCTAAAAACATATATAAGTCCTGTTTGTCGTCACTCCCCCAAGAAAAAGTCCCCTACCAAAATTTATGCGGACATCTCCCCACTTTCGCCGCAGCCCTAAGCTCTACATAACATCCGCAAGCACCACAAGTCCCAGCATTAAGCAGATCACATTCTTTGCAGACTGCCAGCCTCTCCTCGTATTTTTTATCTGATACACGGTCTATCTCTTTTATACCTTTTTTATATTTTTCTATCATTTTTGCATCTTCTTCTGCCATTTCACGAAGAAAACATTTTTTACATATATGTGCCATAATAACCCTCATTATATAAGTCAAGTCATGCCCCACAGTTTACTGCGAGGCATGACCTGATTTCGTTTATTTTTAATTTATTTCTGTACTCTTATCTCTACTACCGAATTTGCCGGAAGCTTTGCTACGATATTTCCGTTTTTAACTTCATAATCAGCAAAGTCTTTTTCTACTACTTCCTCAGGTGCTTCAAATGTATTGTGAGCGTGCATATCACTGTTTGTTACTATGCGTGACTCTGCCACTTTGTACTCACCGTTTGAAAGCTGTATCTCCACTTCCTCTGCCGCTTCTATTGAGAGGTTGTTGAGTGTGATAGTGATAACTCCGTCTTTATCTTTTGATACTGACTCTGTTACTTTTGGCACCTTCCACTCATCAGGACCAATCTCGTCTATTCCTGTCACACTGCTCTCAAGGAGTTTTGCTCCCTGATGATGTCTATACATATGCATTACATGATATGTAGGTGTCTTTATCATCTTGTCGCCCTCTGTAAGAAGCACTGACTGGAGTACATTTACCATCTGTGCAAGTGCTGCTATCTTTACCCTGTCACTGTGCTTATTAAATATATTAAGCGTAATTCCTGCGATAAGGGCATCCCTTACAGTGTTCTGCTGATACAAAAATCCCGGATTTGTTCCAGGCTCACAAGTGTACCATGCCCCCCACTCATCAACACACATTCCTACTTTTTTCTCAGGGTCATACTTATCCATGATAGTTCCATGTCTTGTTATAAGCTCATCCATATGAAGTGCCTTGTTAAGCGTCTTATACCATACATCACCGTCAAAGTCCGTTGAACTTCCCTTTATCTCCCATCCTTCCGGATGCACATAATAATGAAGTGAGAGATAATCCATAAATCCATGTGCCCACTCTGCATGGCTGAAACAGGTCTTCATAACACCCTCAGTCCAGAAATAATCATCGACATTTGCACCACAGCAGACTTTCTTTATAGGTTTTTCAGGGTCATAGTTTCTAACATATGTCTGATAACGGCGGTACTCATTTGCATAAAACTCAGGAGTCATATTTCCGCCACAGCCCCAGTTTTCATTGCCGACACCAAAGAAATCAACATTCCACGGCTCCTCATGTCCATTCTCTTTTCTGAGATCTGCCATAGGTGATATACCGTTAAATGTCATATATTCAACCCATTCTGACATTTCCTGTACCGTTCCGCTTCCGAGATTTCCATTTACATAAGTCTTGCAGCCTAACTGACGGCAAAGTTCCATAAACTCATGTGTTCCGAAGCTGTTGTCCTCGACAACCCCGCCCCAGTGGGTATTTATCATTTTCTTTCTCGTCTCTTTTGGTCCGATACCATCTTTCCAATGATACTCATCCGCAAAGCATCCGCCGGGCCAGCGAAGCATTGGCACTTTAAGTTCCTTTAATGCCTCAACTACATCTGTACGCATACCGTTTACATTAGGTATGTCAGAATTTTCTCCTACATAAATTCCCTCATAGATACATCTTCCGAGGTGCTCTGAAAAATGACCGTAAATTTCAGGTTCAATCGTACTTAATTCTTTGTTTTCATTAATTACAAGTTTTGCCATATTGCTCCTCCATCAGTCTTTGTAAGAAAATACCGGTCTTCCATCCTCGTCCCAGCAAAGCTTCATAAGCATTGCGTGTCTGTTAGGATTGTAAAGAGGGTCTCCCTCTATCTCAGCTTCTTTTCTTGCATGATATACCATAACATCGTTTCCGTCCTCATCTACTGTAAATGAGTTATGTCCCGGTCCGTATATCTCAAGTTCTTCATTGGTCTTGAGAACCGGGTATCTCTCTTTCTTCCATGATAATGGATCGAGTACATCTGAATTTTCATCAGCCGTAAGCATACCCATACAATAATTTATACCTGTGTCACTTGCTGAATATGTAAGGAAAATCTTTCCGTCATGCTTGATGACTGCCGGTCCCTCATTTACCCAGAAACCATGACGCTCCCAGTCATAATCCGGTGTTGTGAGAAGTACCTGAACCGTCTTAAGCTTATATCCCGACTCCATCTCAGCAATGTAAAGATTAGAAATCTGTGGACCTACACTTACTTTTTCAGCCCATACATAATAATATTTTCCTTTATTTTCAAAGATAGTAGCATCAAGTGAAAATGCTTCAAATGAGAATATATCATCATCTGCTCTCTGCATCTTCCCTCTCTCTATCCATTCATCTTTGATAGGATCATCACCCTGACACTCAAGCACATATGGACGAATATTCCAAATATTTTCTGCTTCTCCTGCCGCAAAATAGATATACCACTTTCCGAAAAGATAATGAAGCTCCGGAGCCCATATATGTTTGCTCATAATTCCACTCTCATGCTTTTTCCATACTACAACTTCCTCCGCATCTTTAAGACCGTCAAGAGTTTTTGAGCGTCTGAGTGCGATACAGTCATAACTTGGAATAGATGCCGTAAAATAATACCAGCCATCCTTTTTGCATACAAATGGATCTGCTCTCTGCAATATCCACGGTTCATTGTACTTAAGTTCTTTGTTTTCTGCCATTTGTTTTCTCCTTTTCCTTTATTGATTTTATTTTAAATTTTACCTTTTACTAAAGTATTTTAATATCAATTAAATTATACCTTAAATTATACGATTTGACAACCGTTTTTGTTATTTTTTTAATAAATTTGTATCTTTTTAGATACAAATATTTTATTATTTTTATATAGAAAAGAGCAAAAACAGCATTTTGCTCCTGGTGCCCCACTACTTTACGAACATTTTCCTATAACACAAAAAAGAGGAGAAACCTTTCGGAATCTCCTCTTTTTTATATTCGCTTTAAATTCAAAAACTTAATTATTTATTAGCTTTTTCCATCTTCTCATACTTAGCAATGTCAGCATCTGAAAGAACATTATAACCGCTCTTTCCGAAGTATTTAAGCATTGCTTTTGCATGATACCAGTTAGCTTTTCTTGTTGCTTCGTCTACATAATCAGCAGCTTTCTTTTCTCCACTGTCAACTTTGTTATGAATATCAATCTTGTTGAAGTACTCATTACAATAGTTCCAGTATCCTGCAATACTTGTCCATCCGTATGGGATAGGCTGCATACAACTTGCAAAGTATTCTTTCCAAAGTTTAACATGCTCATCATCCATACCCTTGCAATACATCTTGATATAATCATTCCAGATGTCTGAATTTGTTGTGATAGGTGCAGGCATAACATCATATTTAAGTGCAAGACCCTTAGAGTTCTTCTGGCTCTCATCATTGTAAAGCTCAATTCTTGTCTTCCATCCATCCTGACCAAAACTCATGAACTTAAGAAGCTCATATGCTTCACGAGGATACTTACAAGATGTTGTAACACCACCAAAGTCGATAGTTGCGATTGAATGATGGTCTTTTGAAGCATCATCCTTACTTACTGCAGGAATTACATAAGGTACGATATCAAGGTTATATTTCTGGAATGCTTTTGTAGCCCATGTTCCCTGATATGTCCAGAATGCTTCTGTAAAGAGTGCTACATGGCTTGAAGCTCCACACCATGCATCGAAGTCACCCATCCAGCTTTCCATGTCAAGTGTCTGTGTCTGAGGTGCGATATATCCACCCTGTTTAAGTTCTGCAAACTGCTGCTCACCTTTAGCCCATGCTGTAAGGTCAAACTGTGTTCCGTCAAAACCGAACTCACCCTGAACTGTCTGCTTAGCAGCAATTCCATAGTATGAATCAAGTCTGTTGTAGTAACCACATCCATAATAAGCCATACCATCTGATGACTTCTTAACTGTAGTATCCTTGATAAGCTTAATCATGTCATCCCATGTCCAGTTTCTTGAAGGTGTTTTAACATTAAGTGTTGATAATACATTTCTGTCAACATACATAACACCAGGGAAGAATTTAACAGGTACTGCATATCTCTTTTCTGTTCCGTAACATCCAAGTCCGCAGTCATTAACTGTTGATGCAACTTCCTTTGTCTCAGGATCAGAATTCCAATATGATGAAATATCCCTCACAAGTCTGTTATTAAGTGCAAAATCTGCATCTGAGAACATAATTACATCAGGTGCTTCCTTATTTGATACCATTGTAAGTAATGAATCATTGTACTTAGCAACATTCTGATATTTAACATTTACCTTAATATTTGGATAAATCTTCATGAAACGCTTTGCAAGATACTTAACTGTTTCATCCTGATCAAAGTGATAATATGTAAGCTCAATCTTATCACTTGTAATATCCTTTGCTTTCTTATACTTGATTCCATCAATAGTTGTTTCATCATATTTTCCGGAAACATCCTTTGCACTATTTTTTGAAACGGAATCGCCATTACTTCCACAAGCTGTCATACCTACTACCATAGATGCGGCGAGCAGAAGTGCCATAAGTTTTTTCCTCATAGTTTTCCTCCTTAATATTTAGATAATTTTGTAGTTCATTTTATGTTGTATATTATATCACACTTTTTTCACAAATGCTATAGTTTTTTGTGAAATATTTTAACTTTTTATGAAGTCATTTACAATTTATACATTTTTATTCACAAAAAACACAAAAAATCACCAATGCAAAACTTACCATTAATGATTTTTTGTTTTAAAGTAACAGTTTATCTATAAAAAGATAATTGACAAAACAGCCTTTCATTTCAAAAATGAAAGGCTGAACTGTTACTTCTTGCTTAATCCGAGCAAATTCGTGTAACTACTCCTGTGCGAAGTTAGTACCTCTAAGGCTGCGTTCGTTGCAGCCTTAGAAATACTCTTCTCAAAGCTAAATCATGTTACTTCTTGCTTAATCCGAGCAAAAAAACTTGCATATATGGTTTTTTTGCAGAGTTAAATTGTTATACAATTTAACTCTTTATTCTCCTGTAATACCTGTTCTATCAATACTCTCTACGAAGTATCTCTGGAGAACGAAATACATTACAAGCAATGGGAGTATGCTGAGCATTGTACCCGCCATGTTTATCGACTCATTTATACTTGTTACGGCTGTTGTTGCAGTCTGTGCATAATCTGAGTAGTTTGATGCGAAGTCACCGAGCTTGATAACAAGTGATGACCAGCCCGATTTTGTCGTAACACCTGATACATACATCTGTGTAAGGTATGACTCATTCCAGTACCATACAAATGAGAAAAGTGATACTGTAATGATAGCAGGTGATGCAGATGGAAGTGATATTTTAAAGAATGACTTAAGATATCCTGCTCCATCAATCTGTGCAGCTTCGATAAGTACCTTTGGCACCTGTCTGAAGAACTGCCAGAATATCAATATAAATATCGGTGCATTTATACCCATTCCGAGGAGTGCCGGAAGTACAAATGACCAAATTGTTCCAAGAATACCCATGTTAGAATAAAGTACATATGTCGGTATCATTGTAATCTGACTTGGAAGAATAAATGTAAAGAGGATAATTCCAAGTACAACTTTCTTTCCAGGGAACTCGAAACGGGCAAGTCCGTATCCAATTACGGAACACGAAAGAAGATTACAAAGTGTAGGTGCACCGGCAATTATTATACTCTGTCCGAAAGACTTCCAGAACTCCATACTCTGAGCTGCCTGTTTATAGTTGTCTAAATTTAACTTCGACGGTATCCAGTTGATTGAAGAATCAAGCAGGTCATCAAGTGTCATAAAACTCTGGCTCACCATATAAAGAATAGGATAAATATATATAAATCCGATACAGATGAGGAGTGCATATATAACAAATACCTTTAAGAATCCTTCTTTCTCTTTGGAGCCTAAAAGGAATTTGTGTAACTTTTCTTTTGTAAATTTTGGCTGTGTTGATACAACTGCCGTACTAGGCTGCTGCTTTTGCGTTCTTCTTGGCATTTCTTGCGCTCCTCCTTTCTATCTTCTTAAGCTGACGCTGTTCTTTCTTGTGGGCTTTCTTTGCTCTCTTAACCTGTTTCTCATATACATCTTTCTTAGCTAAGAATACAAGTGAGAACAGACCTACAATAAGGAGAACTACCACTGAATACAACCACGCCATCGCTGATGCATATCCATAACCCTTTTCTTCCGTTCCTGAGAACATTGCTGTTTTTATCAGTCCTATAATCGAGTTCTGATCGTTGTTTGAAATAAATACTATGGTATATACAATATTTAAAAGTATCATTGGCTTGATATTTGGAAGTGTTATCTTCCAGAAACATTCCCATCCTGAACCACCATCGATCTTTGCAGCTTCATACATTGATCTGTCAATCTTCTGTAATGCTGAGAGGAATATAAGTATCTGCACACCTGAATACCAGAGTATTGTTACCATATTCTCAAAAAGTTTTGAAATAGGTGTTGCAAGTGCAGCAGGCATAAATCCTTTTATTGCCTCTGTTATTGCCTGTGTATCAATAGATGTGATACTTCCTGCTCCCTGGGCATTTAACATTCCAAGGATAGGACCACTTACGATGATAACCGGAAGGAAAAAGATAAGTCTGAAGAATCCCTTACCTTTTATCTTCTGATTAAGCATCATAGATATAATAAGTGCAAACACGACTATAATAGGTACTGATATAACAGTTGATACCACATAGTCTATAAGATTTGTAACAAAGTCCGACTCTGATAAGAGTATCTGTGTAAAGTTCCCGTAACCTACAAAGTTAAAATTCATACCAAGTGGTGTGATGCTGATATTATTTAATGCATACCTGAACGATGTGATCAATGGGTAAGCTAAGAATAAAATCGCACCGACTATCCATGGCGATATAAACAGTACACCGGTAATCGCATCTCTCTTCGCAAGTTTTCCGGGTTTAGCACTTTTCTTTAACTGCTTTAACTGCTCTTTCTCTTCTTTTGTCATTTTCTTTTTCTTCTTCATTTCTTCACTCATTCAGTCTCACCTGCCTTATACGAATATGACATAGCCCCGACCTTTACACCATCTACCGTTCTTGAAACGCTTGTATAGTTTACATAGATCTTTGTGCCATTGTCGTAAGTTACTACTGTAACTCCATTGTTAAGTTTCTCGTGTTTCTTAATAACCGAACCCTTTGTAACCTCATTAAGTTTTCTTAAATCCTTGTCATACTTAACGATAGTGTCCTTATATGTCTTGTACTCCGTACTGTAAAGATCTGACGAGTTCGTATATATAAGGTCTGATGAATTTTCATATGTCACATAGAATGACGGATAAACACCGGCTTCGACCATCTGTAAAAGGAATTCCTGTTTATTTGCTTCAAAGTTTACATAATTTGAATACATTGGGATAATTCCCTTAAGTACCATTGAAAGGAAAGGTATCTCCTCATCAACATACATATAATCTGATGAGCCAAGAGGCATATCAAGAAATGCATTTGTATCTTTCCAAAGGTAAGATACAGGCTGTTCAAGTACAAGATTTGTTTTCTTTGCTACATCGCCGATAAGCTTTGTATTGTCATTTGCAGTGTCATTTCTTGTATAGAACTTTCCTTTAAGGCTATAAGAAAAGATTGTATTACTAAGTCCTGCTATTGCAAGATTCTTCACTCCGTCATCTGTATATGAAGAAACTAACTCACTAAGGTCTTCATTGGCTTTTGATGGAGTAAGATAATAGAAAGTATCATATACTTCTTTCTTTTCTTCCTCTTTAAATGTTCTCTTGTTGACCTGCTTTATCATATCATATGTAAGCTTGTTTGTTGACGGGTTAAGTCTTAATGCATCATTGTAAAGATACAACTGATAATTGTCTTTTGCGGAATCTTTTATAAGTTTTGTAAGCTTACCTGTTCCGCCAATATGTCTGTCAGCTTTATACTTTGTGACAGGCACATTATAAAGACCGCCTTTCTGCCATCCCTTATACATTGATATAAGACTTGCAACTCCGTTTTTCTTTAACTCTCCAAATATGTCAGAGATATTTTCTGTTGTTGTCATTGTGACAGCTCTTGTCCCTACAAGGAATTCTTCTCTGTCTGTTCCAAGGAAATCAACTCTTGTGTTGTATGAGTCGTCTTTCTTTGTGACAAGACCATTGTCGAGAAGATAATTGCGGTACTTTGCTGCCATTGCAGAATAGTTTGCGTCATCACCTGAAAGCATCATATATCTTACTGTCATATCCATGTGAGTGCGTTTTTCTTCTGCTTTTGTAACCGTACCTGAATTTGAATTGTTAAGAGGCTGAACATAAATATCTCTCAACTTAAATTTTGCAAAACAACGGTTATAATTTACCATAACTCCGTTTGGATGAGCCTCAATGCTCGCACGCTTGTCACCGCTTTCTACTACTGCGATATATCCAAGCTGCTGTTTTGTATGAGCCATACCAAAGATTGGTGCGATGACTTCATTTGCATCTTCTACCATATCAATCTTATCCCAGAGATAAGTCTTTACTTCAGAATCATCAAATCCGGCATCACTTCCGTAAATGTTCTGAGAAAATCCCGTTGTATATCTTCCCTCTTTATTGTCAAGATTGATAAGTGCTCCGTTTCCATCAGGAATAAGCATATATCCTTCTTCGTCATCAAGATATGTATATCCCATGAGAGGGAAGAGACTTATTGTTGAAATATAAATACCATCTGCATCTTCTTTGATAGATTTATCCGGAACAGATACTACTACATCTTCACCGTCAAGTTTTACATTTACTGAAAGCCCAAACTGATATTCATCAAAATAAATATCTGCCGTAAATCCATCTGACTCTTTGTTTACATTTATCGTATTCTGGTTATTTATAAGATCAACCTGGTATGTATTCTTTGCATCTTTGATGGCATTGATAACAATACCTGATTTCATATAACCGTTCCATACGCTGTTACTGTTTCCATCATCCTTCTCATCACTAAGTGTAGACTCCATGATTTTTCCTGTCTTCTTATTCTGAAGCATTATTGAAAGACGAGGCTCATATAAAAACATTTTATATGTGTCGTTCTCGGCTACAAGTTTGTAATCTTTAAGTGTTATCCATTTTGACTTGTCAACCTTACCTACGGCACCATCCTGAACAACTTCACCGTCACTTTTAATCTTGTTTTTATTCTCCTCTTCTTTCTTTTGTGAAGAGGCATCCGTTGAACTTGTCGCATCTGATGTGCTTGTTGCATCATTGTCAGAATCAACACCGGTCGCATGTGACATAACCGGTACCGCTGCGACTAAAAGTGCCAATGCACTAACTATTGCTATGATTTTTTTCTTATTCTTAGCCAAATCGGTACACCACCTCTCCAAATACGGCACTAATAAACTCAAATACCTGAGCCCATAATACATAAATTATGAATATGAGGAGTGCCATAATCAAAATTGTAAATATTGTTATACAGATAACCTTGGCTGTTTCCTTTGCCGTGTAATTATTTACTTCTTTTATGCCAAGTATCACAAGTACAATTACCCATCCGTAAATTACATACTGAAGAAGTGTGATAAGGAACTGCTCATTAGTTGTAAGTATATGTGTCAATATGAAACTAAATGGTATATATACTACATATGGAAGAAGTGAATAGCAGAAGTATGTATAAATCTTCTTTATCGTACCTTCACCTTCATTTATAGTACATACAAGATAGTTACATAATGTAATGGCTGCCATTACAATGACAATCTTTCCAATATCTGAGAAAATCTCATATCTTCCTTCTCTTACTGTTTTCTGTAAGAAACCGCAGAGATATTTGTTGATTACATACTCTATCATAAATACAAGAAGTATAAATGACGGTGCAGACCATGATGCCCTGCCCTCTCTTGCGATTCCGTATGAACCATCAATAGGATGTTTCATAAAATATTTTGAATAGCATACATTAGCGACAAATGTCTTTTGCTTGAAGTTTGCAATAGCTGCTTTAGGTTTTGCGAGAATACCCTTCTTTTTATCAAGAGATTTCACAATCTTAAATGCTGCCCACAATGCAACTATTATCACAAGTGCTGCTACAATATTGTCTTTAAGCCACTCATTTCGTATTTCCCAGAAAGCATCTGAATATCCTTCATAATCTTTTGCAAGTCTTGCATATTTAAGTGCCATGTCGTAATTTTCTTCCTGGAAGTATGCACGACCCATAGCCTTATTTGCATAATCAAACATACTGTTCATCTGAAGAACCTGCTGCAATGGTTTCTTACTTTCCGTATAATGACCTTTTGAATAAAGGTAAAGTGCCTTATGCAAAAGCTGTGTAAATTCTGATGGCTCATAAACCTGAATCTGCTTTTTATCAGAGTCGAGTACATATATATTGTCCTTAGAATCTACCTGAATACTTGTAACCTGCGTTGAAAGACCAACCCTCTGCGTACCATCATCAGTACCACCGAATACATAGAGAAGTTCACCCTGTTTGTTGTACTCGTAGATGTAACCCTGTGATGATGCAACATAGATGTTATCATGGTTACCTGTTGTAACTGCCGCCGGTGATTCATCATAATCACTCACACCGCCTTTTATAAGGTTTGTACCTGCGATGTTAAGTCTTTTAAGAGACATATTCTCATCACCACGTGTTACCGTGTAGATAAGTCCTTTCGTATCTATCGAAAGGTTATCAGGTGTTGATGGCATATTACTTACCATCTTTGCTCTCTGCTCATCAGTAAGGATAGCGCGATAGATAATAGTCTGAAGACTCACTGATGCATAGTTTGTACCAAAGTATCCAAGGAATGTTCCACCTTCTTCCGGCGAAATCTCGACGATACCGTTTGTATTTGACTGACATACGATATACATAACACCTGCATCATTTACAACTATCTTCTGCGGCAGGAAGTCAAGTCCCTCACCATAAAGCGGACTATCCGGCTTTGTGTACTTGTTTAAAACTTTTCCGTTCTGATCAAAAACAAAAACCGCTTTTCCATCTTTATCAGCCACATAAATCTTTTTGTCGGAAGTTACAAATACACCCATTGGTGTTTTTAACTTTCCTTTACCGATAATGTTTAATAACTTTCCGTCTGCTGTACCAACCAGGATACGCCCATGACCTGTGTCAGCAACATATATCGTGCCGTCAGAAGTTATGTACATATCACTTGGATTGCTCATAAATTCATTGCCGAATTTTATGAGTGTCTTTTGTGCAAGGTACGCTGTCTGTGTTTCCATCGTCCGTCCATAACCGTCATTTGTAAATGTACGATATGGTGTGTTTGCAGAAACACTTACGGAATTTAATCCTGTTGACAGCGTTATTACGAATGCCAAGAGCAATACAGAAACAATCTTAAATAAATTTTTATTCTTTTTCATAATGTCTGTTCCTTCTCCTCCTCTAGCTTCATTTACTTGATACCTGAATGTGCCATTGTATTCATGACATTGTTCTGAAGTATGATAAATAACACGAGGTTAGGAACAAACAATATAAGTGAGGCTGCCGCCGCCATACCCTGACCGGAGACTGTGTTATTTACATTGACAAGTGAGTTCATATAGAAAGTCAATGTTTTCATACTGTCATCATTTACATAGTAGTTTGATGTTTCCATGTTTACCCATACCTGCTGGAAAACAAGGATTGCTGCTGTTGCAATAGCCGGTTTTATCATCGGAATAATGATTTTTCTGTAAACCGTCCAGTCTGTTGCACCGTCAATGTAAGCTGCTTCGATAAGTGAATCAGGAACCTGCTCCACGAACTGCTTAACAAGGAAAAGTGCTACCGGATAAGCAAGCAATGGTAAGATATGTGCCCATATGCTGTCGATAAGTCCTACTTTACAGATAACAAGGTATCTTGGAATAAGAACTGCTGTTGCAACAAACATAAGAGCAAGCTGGTTTATATTCATCATAAGCTGTCTGCCCTTGAATTTTAACTTTGCAAGAGCAAATGCCGCAAATGTTGTAAACAGAAGTGACAATCCTACTGTCAGTCCCGTAACCAGTAAACTGTTAAATACATAACGGCTGAGTGGAACACCTGCCGTACGGCTGAACTTTATCAGCTTTGTGAAGTTTTCAAGTGTTGCATTTCTTACAAAGAATGTAGGTGGGAATGCAAACAACTCATCCATCGGCTTAAACGCATGGTTTGCAATAAACACGATTGGTAGTGCCATGAATATTACGAGAGGTAATAATATGGCGATAATCTTAATCTGTCCTCTTTCAAACTTTTGAGGATTAATTCTCTTGCCTTTATATGCCATTTCTTTTTTCCTCCTCTTTTAAAAATCGTCTTTTTCCGTCAAAAGTGCATTTGCCGCTTTCGAGAATATCTGAACGATTAATAATAATACAACTGAAACTGCTGCCGCATAACCCATCTCGTATCTTAAGAAACCGTAATCTTCTATATGGTTTACAATAAGCTGTGCCGCATATCCGGGTGACGGATTACCGGTAAGCTGTGTAGATATAAGACCATTCTGGAACGCATTTACGATTGCCATAACCGCTGCGAACAACATCTGAGGTTTCATCTGAGGAATTGTTATGTATATCATTTCCTGGAAACGATTCTTGATTCCATCAATAGCTGCTGCTTCATAAAGTTCTTCATTTGAGTTTAAGATACCTGCTATCATTGAGAGGAAACCTACACCCATTGAAGACCATAGACCTATGATAATAACTATAGGTAAAAGGTATTTTGTATTTACAAGCCATATGATAGGTTCGTCTATAAGACCGAGGTTCATAAGCCATGCATTCAAAAGACCTGTCTGGTCACCTGAGAAGATAACCTTCCAGAGAACTGTCATCGCAACACCTGCTGTCATACTCGGTGAGTATAAGATAAGGGCAAATATAGTTCTTGGAACTTTTGTAAGGTTACAAAGTGCCCATGCAAGCACGAAGGATAAAATATATCCTCCGATACCTACAACAACCGCATACAATACGGTATTTGGCAATACATACTGCATAAATACTTCATCACTTGTAATAAGTGTAATGTAATTCAAAAATCCTACAAATTTTGGGAACTGAATCGCATTAAAGTTTGTGAATGAAAGTACAACCGCTAATACTGTCGGAAGTAATATGAATACCACAAACATAAGAGCATA
>ERZ791842.1094-NODE-1094-length-16047-cov-9.10399_pt1 | contig 16047 bp, 14 predicted proteins | sample MGYA00509944_ERZ791842 | MGnify/ENA primary metagenome ERZ791842 (study PRJEB30046, sample SAMN00715263) | human gut metagenome | study: EMG produced TPA metagenomics assembly of the A metagenome-wide association study of gut microbiota in type 2...
TTTGTCAATAAACTTACACTATTATTTCCTGCCAAATTTTCTCTGGTTTTTTTCTTCTCTTTCCACTCTATTTCCGATTTTATAATTCTTTTATAGATCTTTTAGCTCTGCTTTATCCTTTTTAGTTGTACTTCGCAGGGTCAGACCCTGACATTTTACTTACCGACTGATCATGGCGAAAGTACATCCGCCTTCATCAACCGCGCCATCGACGATCAAATAAAAAGGGACAGCCAGTAACCGGCTGTCCCCATCTCATTTACGATTTTTCAATTTTACAAAAATCCAGTCCATAACCCAACAGCCGAACACACAGCCCAGCGCATTGTGAATCATATCATCCCACTCAAACAACCCTCTTTTGAAGATAAGCTGTGACAGTTCAATGGACGCTGATACCAGAAAACCCGCTAGTAATGCCTGGTTTAATCTGACTTTGTGATTAAAGATTATTGGTAACAGGAGTCCCATAGGTACCAGCAGGAGACAATTCAACAGATTCTCCTTCAACAGTTCCCGATCATGATAACGGATAACTGCACACCAGGACCAGAATGGCTTTAATTCACATTGCCGGATTGCAGTGGTTCTTGTGAATACAGTAGAACCAAATACAATTCCAAGAAACAGTGCCAACACTATAATAGCAGCTCCCTGCATCGAATTCCATTTCTCTTTCCAGATGCCGTAAACTACTAACACCATTACCAATAACATAAGCACTGAAAAGCAGATGATCTCACGTTCAGACCACATTGGATTATATGTTGTCCAGATTTGATAAATATCCATTTCTTACACCTTTCATTACAGTTTCTTCTGTTTTCAGGTGTCTGTCAGATTTAATCCCGTCCATACAAATCCCTTGTATAAACTTTATCCTTCACATCATCCAGAGAGCTGTCATACCTGTTGGCAATAATTGCCTGACTCTGCTCTTTAAACTTGACAAGATCATTCACAACCTTACTTCCAAAAAAGGTTGTTCCATCTTCCAGCGTTGGTTCATAGATAATAACAGTTGCACCTTTCGCTTTGATACGCTTCATAACTCCCTGAATAGATGACTGACGGAAGTTATCAGAATTAGATTTCATAGTCAGACGGTATACGCCAATTACAACCTCTTTTTCCATTGAAGCATCATAAGTATTTTCATCACCATAAGCATAGTATTCTGCCTTCTGTAAAACTCTGTCAGCAATGAAGTCTTTCCTCGTTCTGTTGGATTCTACAATAGCAGACATCATATTCTGTGGAACATCTTCATAGTTTGCCAGAAGCTGCTTTGTGTCTTTCGGCAGACAATACCCACCATATCCAAAGGAAGGATTATTATAATGTGAACCAATACGCGGATCCAGACATACTCCGTTAATAATCTGCTGTGTATTCAGTCCCTTCATCTCAGCATAAGTGTCAAGTTCATTGAAATAGGAAACACGCAATGCCAGATATGTGTTGGCAAATAACTTAACCGCCTCAGCCTCAGTAAATCCCATAATAAGGGTATCAATATCCTCCTTGATCGCTCCTTCCTGCAAAAGCCCTGCAAAAGTATTGGCAGCTTTTACAAGCCTTGCATTCTGTACATCAGTTCCCACGATAATTCTGGATGGATATAAATTATCATATAGCGCCTTTGATTCCCTAAGAAACTCTGGACTGAAAATAATATTGTCACAATGATACTTCTCTCTGACACTGGCTGTAAAACCAACTGGGATCGTAGACTTAATGACCATTACCGCATCCGGATTATACTGAATCACCAGCTTAATAACTGCCTCTACTGCAGAAGTATCAAAGAAATTCTTCTTACTGTCATAATTTGTCGGAGCTGCAATAACAACGAAATCAGCATCCTTATATGCTGCCTCCGCATCCAGAGTAGCTGTAAGATCCAACTCCTTCTCAGCCAGATATTTCTCAATATACTCATCCTGGATTGGAGACTTTCTCTGATTGATCAGCTCCACCTTCTCTGGAACAATATCCACAGCCATAACCTCATGATGCTGTGATAAAAGCGTCGCAATGGACAAACCGACATATCCCGTTCCTGCTACTGCAATTTTCATTTTATTTCACCTTCTTAAATAATTTATTCTGTTTAGAGTTTTTATACTTTTTACATATCTTTTTTGCCCAATCTTTTCTAAAGAGGAATAATAACACTACAATTATTAATCCATAAACAAAAAAGCCACTAATAACTTGAATCAAAATATTAACAATCCGATTTGAAACAATATCGGCCAATGCAATTACACACACATACATAATTTCTCCTGCGATTATCAGCCCTAGCATATCTGAAATAATTTTTTTAATACAAACAATATTTCTAGCACATATAGTCTGATATATTGCTACACTTGCTTCAGCTCCTATCGTTGCAATTGCAGCTCCTTTTGCTCCAATAAACGGAATCAATACAGCATTTAAAACTACATTAAGTATTGCTCCAATAAGAACCGACTTCACATATACTTTATCTTTTCCGAACGGAATTAAATATAAAGTTCTAATAACATTAGCCCAAGAAACAAAAATCCCACTGATAACTAATAGCTTTACAATATTCGAAACACACTCATATTTTTGTCCTAAATACAACGGAACAAAATCATCTGAAATGGCAATGATTCCCAGACTTATTCCAATCGATAGACACATAACACCAGTCATTGCTATTCTGACTATTTCTTTAACTTTATCTATCTCAATGTTGTTGGATAAATTAGCCATACGAGGTAACATAACCGTACCAAATGCTGTTGTTAAGCACACCTGAATATAACTAATTTTATCTGCATATTCATAATATCCTAGCTGTGTTATATTCCCTAACTGTTTGATCATTATTTTATCCATAGATTTATACAAACTGATTGCTAAGACAGAAATAAACAATACCAATATTGGTTTAACATTACTTTTTAAATCTTCTATATCAACTCTAATAAAATATACGGATTCTGTTACTTTTTTTATTAACGAAAGATTTCCCAACAAATATCCTGCTGACATAATGAATATGTATTTATATAAATCTTCAATATCTCTAACCAAAAAAACAATTAGTACTATAGTGGCTAATTTTACCACTGTATTTTTTACTACGATATTTTTAAAATCCTCAAGTCCAGCAAAAAACCATGTAAAATCTATTGCAACCGATAATAAATATAATACTTCAATGAATGCATATATTTTATAAGATTTTTCACAGAAAAATATCACATACAATATATAAGCAATTATTACAATGCTTGTAGTAATTATTTGAATATAATAGATACTCCAAAATGCTTTTGATAGATTTTTTTTGTTATCTCTTGCTTTCGCAATAACTCTACTTCCATGATTTTTAATTCCTAACATTGCAAATAATGCAAAATAATCACTAACGGTAAATACATAGGAATATGTTCCCATACCATTTGCACCTATAACTCGCGACAAATATGGTGTTAAAATTAGAGGAATACAAATAAGTAATAATTGATATGAAGAATTATAAATAAAATTCTTTACAATTGTATTTTTACCTTTTGACATTAAAGACTCTCCTCTATATAATCAATAATTTCATTATAATATCTTTCCATAGTAAACTTGTTAGCAATTCTTTCTCCTTCTTTTCCCCTTGATTCACACTCTTCTCTATTATTTATCAGTCTTAATAGAGCTTCTTTCATACAATAAACAAAATCATCTCCTCTTTTTATTATGATAGCACACTGTTCATTTGTATATTCACTTATACCACCTGCATCAGAAACAATCAAAGGTAAACCTGCAGCTTCTGCTTCAAGTACCACTCTACCAGCTGGTTCATCCCAAATAGATGGAACTACTGCAATATTTGAACAATTATATGCCAATGGTACTTCATTGTGATTTAAATATCCCAAAAAAACTATTTTATCTTTATATTTTTCTGCCAAGTTTTCAAGTTCTTTTTCGTACATAGAATGTGATTTGGAACTAAACCATTTACTTCCGACCACTAATAGTTGCCAATTTATGCCAGAAGGTAATAAACCTAATGCTTCAATTAACTCTTTTATTCCTTTTTGAGGTGTTAAACGCCCAACAAATATAATTTTAACAGACTCATCTTTAATTTCATATTTTTTTTTAAATTCATTCAGTATTATATGATTAATATTTTCTGCTTTAAATTTTTCATTATCATTACAATTATAATTAATAAAAACTTTCCTATTCTTCATATTATTAATTGTCATAATTCGAGTAGCAATATAATTACTATTAGCTATAATTCCCTTACAAGAGTCTACAATATGATTCGCTCTATAAGTTTTTTCATTAAGGAAATCATTATGCAATTGAAAAAACAATGGAATATTACATTTTTCCAAAACTTCAACATAACTTTCAGTATTTTTTACTAAAATAGCATCAACTTGTTTTTCTTTCAAATATTTTTTTACTTTTTTTATGTATCTGTCTCGAATGACAATTCTAAATTTTAATCCTAAAATACTACAGACTTTATTTATCGCTTTTCTTATTACAATCAAAAATTTTTCATAATTGGGTTCATCTATAAAAATAAATTCTGTGTTTGTATATTTTTTAGATACACGAATTGCTTCATCATCACTAATACTAAATATTATCAATTTCGCTTTTTTGTATTTTTCATTCATATCAATTAATTGCTGTATCCCTGTTTCAACTGCTCCGCCTTTAACACAAGGAACTGGCAGAACCCCCGCAGTAATAATAGCAAGCGTTATCATTCATTTTTCCTCCCTATATCTCTTAATGATTATCGTTTTTTTAAGATGTAGTGTATTGTTGATTATTGTGTGGACTACTTGTGTTCATAATCATTCCAAGTAACGCAAAAAACATAGGTTCTTCTAAATAGCTTGAAGAAACCATTAAATGAACAATTGAAATAGATATTAATATAATGAGTGCATTCCTTTTGTTACTATTGCCTACATAAACCATTATACATTTAGCAACAAACCATATTATCAATGTCCCACCTATTAATATTCCATACTGCACTAGAACTTCTAATATAATATTGTGCGGATAACAAGCGCCCATATTTTTTGTCATATTATATATTTCTTTATTGATGACTATTCTTTCTCCCCCAATTCCTATACCCGTTAAAAATTTTTGGCTTATTAATTGTATTACTATATCTTGTATTTTATCCCTACCAGTATTAGATGTAATTGTTCCAGACATCAATTTATAAATTGTCCTACTACTGATAGAATATTTATCTAGTACTATAGCAATAACTTTAATAATTCGTTCATAATTCGAAATAAGTACAAACATAGTGAATGATAATATCATTATAATAGGTAATTGCTTTTTTCGATTTTTCATAAAATATAATAGTAAAAAAAACATAATACAAATCAATGGACCTCTCGATCCAAACAAAACAATCATAATGAACAAAATGATTGAGATAATTAATTGATATATATGCTTTTTCTCAAAGAAATCATATAATGAAAAAATAATTACGGGCATTGCTGCATAAGAAAACTGCATATTTCCATTCATAGATACACCCATAATAAGATCATGAGCATATAAAATCAAAGTTGTTAAAAACATTAATATCGTTTTGCCACATATTATATCAGTAAAATATAACCATTCATTTTCTACTAAAGTCAATATAAACCATGGAAAGCAATAGATAAATAATATCAAGAACATCCCCATCCAATTGTATATATACTTATCCATATAACCTGTCATCAAACTGAATAACGAATATATCAAAAAGATTCCCATAACTCCTAGAAATTTATTACGACTTATTTTCTTTCCATATACATATATAAATATAAACATAGAAAATGGTATACCAAATATAAAATACCAATATTTTATATGTTCTTTAAATATAATCATTATAGGATAAATTATAAAATAAAATGCCAGTATTTTAATTCCCATATTTTGTGTATTTTCTAATAATACAATATTCCCAAATTTAATCTGCATTGAATTTTTCACTCCATAGTCAATCACTCACTATTAGCATAAATTAGTTTACATCATTAATTTCATTAATTATTTGTTGAATATATTTATCCGGGTTATATTTTTTTGCCGAATCTATACAGTTTTTTTTCATTTCCTGAATGTTTGTATTGTTGTTAATTAACCATTTTATAGCCTCTTTTAAATTCTTTATTTCTTTATTAGGATATAAGATGCCATTTTTCTCATTTTCAATTATTTCACTATTGCAATTCCAGTCTGTAGCAATCACTGGAAGTCCCGCCGAGAATGCATCCACAATTGTTCCAGGAAATCCCTCTCCATCCCAAAATGTTGGAAATAACAAAGCAAAATATTCCATAATTACTTCAACGCTTTGCTCATATGAAACAGTACCCTTATATGAAATAGATTTAGTGACGCCTAGCATTACATCATCAAATCTTTCTTTGTATCCACTATCAATTCGACCGTATATATCTAAAGAACAAACTTCTCTCTTTGCTTCTCTATTAATAGACTCTATCGCTTCAATTGCAGTCTCAATTCCTTTCTCCCTCATTACTCTTGAAAAAATACAAAACTTATATGGTTCATTGAAATTTGTATTTTTCAACTCTGTAACCTTTAATCTTTTAAAATTAGGGATAACCTCACAATTATTTATCCCTTCTTTTTCAAGTTTTTCTTTTAATCCATCTGTTTCTATCCAATTTTTTTCAAAAGAATTTAAATATTTCACATATCTAGGATATTTTTTTATATAAATATTTAAGTTTCCACCAATTACATCATGAAAAACTCTTGCATGAAAAACTTTTGCGCAAAAATACAATAAAGGAAAATAATATCTCATACCATTCTTAGAAAGAAGAACAATTATATCTTGTGCTGATATGAGACATACCAATGTATCCAATAATAACTTGACAGGATTTTTACTTTTATAATATGTATCTACTTTTATTATTTTCCAATTTGTGGAGTTTTGTAGTTCATTATATAAAATTTTTGTTTTGATTGTTTGCCCATCCAAAATGTTTTCATTACCGCCAAAATGCCCTATGATACCCACATTCTTTCCACTCATCTATCTTTTCACTCCATACGCTTCTGTAAGTTCAGAAATATCCAACATTTTTCCCCATTCCAGATCATACCTATCTGGATTAAAAGGCATCATTGCGGCACTTGGTGTAAATGTTAATTCCGCAAAATAATATCTATCATTTGCTAAAAAGAAATCCACACGTACAAACGGAAAATCTTTTGATAAATTTCTTGCCATATCTAGCATTTCTGGAAAAAACGATGGTAATGTCACTTTAGGAATATCAGTATAATCGTCTCTTTTTAAAGGCATTTTGCTACCATCAAGATAAAAAAAACCAATCTGTGCCTGACGATCATGAATTAAATCGTTAGAAACATAAATAAACTTTGGTTCTCCATTAAAACAAAAGAATTTATAATCTGTAATGTTAGAGCCAAGAAATTTCTCACATATGATCCTATGTGGCTTAATTTTTGAATAATGAAGTTCAATATTAAACGCACCAAAATCTTCCTTCAACCACTGATTAAGCTGATGTATTGTTTTTGTCCTATTTATTTTTTCCTTATCCGGAACAACAATATTGTACGCACAACCATGATTGCATTTGAGTACAAATTTATCAGGAAGTTCATCCCACTCTATATCTTCAGCATGATCCCATACTCCTAAAAGTGGAACTAACCGATCTTTATACCCGCTCTGTTCTATATACTTTCTTACCTCATATTTATCTGTACAAGCAATTACCTGCTTGTTATTTGGAAAATAGTATAATTTCATCCACTGCAATTTTTCATTAAATGTTTTCGGCTCTTTCAAATTCAATGTTTTTCCCAATACAATCTTGAAATATACTTTTGACATAATCTCATCTGTTACAATTTTATGGGCAATAATCTGTCCCCTACGACGGGCTTTATATATTACTGAATCTCTTTCCATAATGTTGCTCCTTATTTATTTTCTCTTATAAATTCTTATCAAATTAATTAAGCTTCTTATCGTTCTCAATTTTTCAGCTTTTTAATCGTTTATTTCGCACTAATATCTTAGCGCCTCTGCTCTTTTTCGTTATCGTAATCACGCCTTATATTATTCGTAGTATTTATAGATTTGACAAATATTACCTGTTTTTGCGGCATATCTCTTCCATTTTTAATACACTTAAAATTAAGTTTCCAATTTTTGTTTCATTATTGATTTTTTTTCTTAATGGAAATAGTATTCTTACAAAAATACCAATTGGGAAACGATATTTTATATTTAATTTACAATAGGCTTTACGAAATCCATATTTTTTGCATAAATCTTCATTAAAATTTGTTTCGTGTATAATATTTCTTGTCCCATTGGATATATATTTTCCTTCCTTAATATCTTCTGCATAGTAATTAAGATACGAAGCTATCAGAGCTGCATTCACTTGGTATTTTTGTTTACTGGGATTACTTTTACCTTGTCCCAATGAAAAATAGCTATTATAATCATCTATTATTTGAAAAGCACTCAATTCACCTTCATTATCAAATGCCCCCCAAACAATACTCTTATTATCTTGATATTTTTTTTGTAATTCAATCATCGAAGTATCCGGACGATATTTTGAAGGATATGTTTCCCAATCTGTTTTAGTAATTCTAGCCATTTCATACGCATACGTATTAGAATCTATTATTCGGCATGAAAAATTTCTTAACCCTACTCTTATCCGCCTTCTATAATCACTTTTTAACATCATAATGTTAAACGGTTTGTCTATTATTGTGTACCACCATTCCGTTTCATAACCACAATCAAAATCTGACGTCCAGCGTGCAAATAATGGTATCTTCCCCCCCACACTTTATCCAAAATGTTCTACTTTTTATGCATGATATATCAGCTTCCTCGTGTGGTGCAGTTGTCGGAACCACTGCATAATTATAATATTTCCACCCTTCAATCATCTTTTACCTCATTTACATATACTTTCTTTTTATAAATCCCAAATGCCATATTCCTCACAGTATTTATCAAACTAAAAATACAATTTTCCTTCTCAGCAAATCTGAATAACCTATAATGCCATTTAATCAGTTCTTTATATCCTTGTGTACTAATACTTCCATTTCTTCCACGTCTGTACTCTGCCAAAACTTCATCCAATAAATAACATCTGGTTTTTTTGCATATTTTCAACCACATTGCATAATCATTATTCTTCTTTATATCTTCAATCTGAATCAAACCAATCTTTTTTCTGTCATACATAACAGTCAAACATCCAGGCCAGCAATAATTAAACATTCTTGTTTTAGTAATCACTTTCGGTCCTGTAACAAATACATTCGTTTTATTTCCGTCAGCATCTATTTCTTCATAATCAGTATAAGAAAAATAGCACTTCTTTTTCGTCATAAAACAAATTTGCTTTTCCAGCTTTTCCGGTTTCCACAAATCATCTGAATCCAAAAATGCAACCCATCTTCCATTAGCCATTCTTAACGCTCTATTTCGGCTGACAGCAGCTCCTGAATTTCTTTGATTCTTTATATATTTAATTCGTGGATCTTTAATTTTTCCAACCACAATGTCTGTATCATCTGTTGAACAATCATCAACAATAATCAATTCCCAATTCTGGTAAGTCTGATTAATTACTGACTGTATTGTTTCAACAATATACTGTGCTGTATTATAAGACGGCATTATAATTGACACCAAATCACTCATGCTATTTTCCACTCTCTGTTAAAATCTGTTTTGCAATTCTCTGCTTTTCCTGATATTCTTCCTGATTAACCTTACCTGTTCTTAACAAATAATCTCCAAAGTCTTCTGCTGTCGCCATATCACCCTGAGAAATACCTTCTTGCTTAATAAACGCTTTCTTAATCGTCTCAAGAATGATTCGGACATCTTCTCTGAATCCAACTTTCTTAATATATTTCTGATCCCATTCCAACTTACCTTCCCATGTTATGGCATTTCTTCCATTCACCTGTGCAAGTCCGGAAAGTCCTGGTTTTGCAGTATGGCGCATTCTCTGCTCTTTTGTCATAAAAGTCATATCACGAACCAATTGTGGTCTTGGACCTATAACACTCATTGTTCCATTTAAAATATTAAATGCCTCTGCAAGCTCATCAAGGCTGGTTTTTCTCAGCCAGGCGCCAAATTTTGTCAGTCTGACATCATCTGGAAGTAACTCCCCATTTTCATCTCTTTCATCAGTCATTGTTCGGAACTTGTACATTTTGAATACAGTTTCTCTGCCGTCTTTATCTACCAATCCTGGTCTATCCTGAGTAAATATAACCGGAGAACCAAGTTTAAACTTCACAAGTAGTGCAACACCAATATAAAGTGGGCTAAAACAGATAATGGCAGCTGAAGCACATGCCACATCCAGTCCACGTTTCACATACTTCTCATAAAATCCCATTTTACGTGGCTGAACTGGTTCTATTAATTCAGCCTTATATGTAGTCTTTTCTGCCTTTTTGCGCAACACATGTGCAGTGATTCCTGCTACCAGAGCAGTTCCTCCTGCAAGAAATGCTATTGTTTTTTTCTTAGACACAACACTTTCCCCTTACTATCATTCAAAACAAGCTCTGATCACTTCAATAATTCTGTCCTGCTGCTCCGGTGTCATTTTGTTATCACTTGGCAGACATAATCCTCTATGGAAGATGTCCATTCCCACATCCAACGGTCTGCCATCTTTTCCCACAGCCCCTCCGGAAATATAGGCGTTGGTTTTTGCACGTCCATTTCCTTCTCTTGTCACAAATCCGTTCATACGGTAAATTGGCTGCATATGCATTGGTTTCCAGATAGGACGTCCCTCTGCATTGATTCCTGCTATTGCATCCAAAATCTCTGTCGGACAGCTTTTACCAGTTTCAGGCACATATAATGGCTCCTGTTCTCCTCTTACCTGTTTGCACATGGCATCTCTATCAATAATCATGCAGGACAGCCAGAAGTTCGGCTCACTGTTTTCCCCATCAAATGGGTTCATGCTAACCAGAAGACCTTTCAGTCCCTCTTTGTATCTTTCATAAATTGCTTTCTTCGCCGCAATATGCTCTTCCAGATGCGGATACTGGTTTCTTACAACACCGGCAATCACATTACTCATACGGTAGTTGTAACCCAGTTCTTCATGCTGATACCATGGTGCATTCTCCCTTGCCTGGGTAGACCATTTGCGAACCTTATTGGCTGCTTCTTCATCATCTGTCAGAAACATACCGCCTGATGAGCCTGTGATGATCTTATTTCCATTAAAAGAAATTGCATTAAATGTTCCGAATGTTCCTGTCTGTGCTCCCTTATAAGTGGCCCCAAGAGATTCTGCTGCATCTTCAACAATCACAGCTCCATGCCTGTCGCAGATTGCTTTCAACTCTTCTACTTTGCCCGGTGTTCCGTAGAGATGTGCAACGACAACTACTTTTACTTCCGGATAAAGTTCAAAAGCTTTTTCCAGTGCTGCCGGATCCATATTCCAGGTATCATATTCCGTATCAATAAATACCGGAATGCCCCCTTCGTAAACCACTGGGTTTACTGTTGCATCAAATGTCATATCGGAGCAGAAAACTTTGTGGTTGTAAAGAGCACCTTTTCCGGTCTCGGATTTACCATATATTTTTTCGCCTGCCAGTTTCACAGCCATATGTAATGCAGCGGTACCTGCTGATAATGCTACTGCATATTTACATCCAACCTTTTCACAGGTCTGGCGTTCTACTTCATTGATATTTGCACCAACTGTTGACATCCAATTTGTCTCATAGGCTTCCATAACGTATTTCATGCTGTCCGGATACATAGTCGGACTGCTAAGCCAGACCTTTGACGGAAATTTCTCAAACGTATCATTTTTCTTAAACATCATTTTCTCCTTTATAAGGCCGCAATTTTGTAGCCAGATTTTTTCAGTTTGTAACTATCTTTTTCCTCAGCCTTTTCTTTCAAATCAGCTTCCCTGTTAACTTCTTCCGGTTTCCTGAACGTAGGCACAGCCTTTCTCAATGCTTCACGTGCCATATCATCGTCACCGATATCACAGGCATCCTGCAACAGGGCAAGACGTCTGCTGATTTCTTCTTCACTCAATGCAGTATCTCTCTCAATGAAGATCATGCTGTTTTCAGTCTTATCCAGTTCTTCTGTTTTAACCAGCAGTTCCTCATAAAGTTTTTCTCCTGGTCTTAATCCCGTTTCAATGATCTGCACTCCATGTACGCCAGACAAACGAATCATATTCTCTGCCAGGTCATAAATCTTCACAGGTTTTCCCATATCAAGTACAAACAGCTCACCGTTCTTTGCCATTGCTCCACTCTGCAATACCAGCTGGGATGCCTCCGGAATTGTCATGAAATAACGGATGATTCTCTTATCAGTAACAGTGACCGGTCCGCCGTTTGCAATCTGTCTTCGGAACAGCGGAATAACAGAACCTGCACTTCCCAGTACGTTTCCAAATCTGGTTGCACTGTACTTCACTTTTCCATGGGTACTTGCACTCTGCACGATCATCTCGCACATACGCTTAGTTGCACCCATTACATTTGTAGGATTTACTGCCTTATCAGTGGAAACCATCATGAAACGTTCTGCCTCATATTTTTCACACAGTTCCACCAGATTTCTCGTTCCAAATACATTGTTATAGATTGCTTCCACACAGTTATGCTCCATCAGCGGCACATGCTTATGAGCAGCCGCATTGATGATGATCTGCGGATGATGTTTCTCAAACACCTTTTCCAGTGCTTTCTTGTGAGTGATAGAACAGATCTCAATCTGCAGATTCAAAGCACTGCCATAAGCAATCTTTAATTCCTGCTGAACATCATAAGCACCATTCTCATAAATATCCAAAATAACAATTTTCTTCGGTGACATCTTTGCCAGCTGTCTGCACAGTTCAGAGCCAATAGAACCGCCGCCACCGGTTATCAGAATCACCTTGCCTTTGTAATAATCGTTGGTACGCTCATCAGCCACAGCCAGAGGCTTCCTGAACAGCAGATCCTCCGCATCAAACTCTCTTAAATGTCTCTTTCCGCCTGCGGCATAAACAGTCGGATAATCATAAACCTTTAACTTATACCCTGCTTTTTTGTAATAATCGTACAGAGCTTTTTTCTTATCTACATCCATGGACGGTATGGCAAAGACAATCTCCTGTACCTCATACTCACCTAACTTTCTAAATGTTGCTTCATCCTCAGACCATACAGGGATTCCCTGGATCTCACGTCCTACTTTATCCTGGTTCGTATCAATAAAACATCTTGGTATGTAAGCAGCTTCTTCATTATTAATCAGTTCTTCTGCAAAGCTGACTCCAACACGTCCAGCTCCGATGATTGCAATTTTAATCTTCTGGACTTCCTTATCACTGGCTGCCTTCACACCGGAAACAGTGTATAAAACCCACGACAGGAATCGTCCAAATGTTGTTTCCTGATTCCCGCATTTATACGCATAGCGATATGCCATACGGAGTGTCAGTGCACCAAGCAGGTTCAGGCATGACAGACACAGCATCCTTGCAAAAGTAATCTTTTCTACCGGCAGCAACATTTCCAGACACATATAAACCAGAAAAGCTGCTGCATCTGTACACAGTAATCTGATGTAACACTGAATGCCGCCATATCTCCAAATCTGACCATACACATTCCCAATCAGTCTGCTGGCAAAAATACATACCAGCGCCAATACTGCCTGCTGCACTATTCCGTTATATGTGAGCTTGTCATTACCTCCATAAAGCCTCAAAAGCAGCACCGCCGCCAGAGCAAAAACAAGCAGATCATATAAAACCAGTGTCCAGCGAATATTTCTTTTTTTACGTTTCTTATCCTTCATCTGTACCTCTCTTCTCACCAGATTTCCTTCCTGTTATCCGGCACTTTTAATAAATATTTTTCTTTTCTTCTGTAAACATATTTTACTGGGTGAAAGACACAGCCAGACGCACCCCGGATCTCCGAAGTACCCTCTTATAACCGTCAGTTTTTACTTTTCCTGTCATATCTTGCACTCCCCCCCAACAAATTGGAGCGTCTAATACGGCAGACAGCCTTTCTAAATCACCGCACAAACCAGTGCTAAAAGACTCTTATTCAAACCTCCTTATCATGATTTCTCCAAACTGAAATAACCATCATAACGAACCTTGAACCTGCCATAACACATTTGACCATCTGTTTTTTGGTCATTACACAACAAATAGGATTCCTACAGCCTGAACCACCTCAAATCCTTTGCATCTACAAATATTCCGAGCTGTTTGTTCTAAACTGTCGCAATCCTCATATCACAGGAATACCACCCGAAACGGGTATGATTATCAAAAAAATTCATTGGACTAACCTCGCGAAACCCTCTGTTTTCACGGGTTTGTCCTATTATATCGTACTCATTTAGACTCGTCCGTCTGATAAAATCACCTACACCTGTCTTATGGCTTCCATCAGGCAATACCTTATTCCCAATAACTCTGGGATTGAAATCCATTTTGAACATTTTGTCATCGCCCAACTTGTTTTCTTTCATAAGCTCAGCTTTGCGAGCTTCCGCATCCATGTACATGCTACGGAACTTGTACATTTTGAACTTTTTACCGTTCTTTCCCACACGTTCCTGTGAAAAGAAAATAGGATCTGGGGAGGCAATGTAAATTGCCAGACCTACAAAGATACAAATAATACCAGTAAAAATACATCCTACCAGACCGCCACAGATGTCCATCAGACGTTTTAGAAACAACTGGCCGAAAGAGGCATAGTTCAAGCTGGTAGTCAAAACGGTATAGTTTCCCACCTTTTCCACGAATTGTTTTTTTCCAGTTTTATTGGTGATTTTGGCAAGATTCTGGTGAACAGCGACACCTGTTTCCGTTAGCTTGTCAATTAAATCATTGGGATACGGAAGCTGTTCGGGTACTACAATCAACACTTCATCGATCCACTCCTGGCATACATACATAGAAACATTACTCTCATTCGCCACCACCGGAACCCCATAGATATCCTCGCCGGTACACTCCGCATCAATAATCACCATTCTAGCAAGAGAGTATCTGGCGTAATTGTTCTCCTGCATGCTACGGACAACTTTCCCTGCCTCTTCTTTTGATGTGACGATCAAAAGCCTCTTATCGTCACCATTTTTCATTTTTTTATGTAAGAAATTTTTCCAAATTTCTCTCACTCCATAGGAAAGAACCAGATAAATCATCACAGTAGTAAGCAGAATCATTCGCGAAAAGCTCTGCCCCTCCTGGATGATAAATAGATAGGAAATTGCCAACGCTCCAATAATTACAGCCTGTTTCAGCGTTGCTACAAATTCTTTATAATGACCTCGTTTCAGCACACTTTTCATGGTGCCTGCCGTAAAAATCACCACTAAGTCTGCCAGACCGAGAAAGATTGTCCTATTCCGGTACAGAATATCACTATATAGGTTCACACCTATTCTCCGTAAAGCATATGCTAAAAGAAATGCCAATTGAAGACAAATCATATCCAGCACTATGAAATCCACATGTTTTAACCAGACTTCTAAGTCTTTTCTATACATTCCTTCCCAAACTCCTCCTAAACATTTCTCTTTTTCCTACTTCCAGTCCATCCCAATGCTATCAAGCTGCCTGATCCTATGTTCATCCAACACCATCCCGCTCCCCTCAGGATGTTTCCTCTTCGCCCGTATATTCGAGATCCACCTCCCCAGCTTCACTCCATTCACACAATACGAAACCGGCACATTCAGATCCCCAAATTCTTCATAATATCTTTTCGCCAGCGCATACTTCTCATTCCACTGCCTGACCGTCTTCTTCTCCTTACAAAACCCAATCTTCTCAAGTCTCTCACGCTGTTCCCCGGTCAAGGCCGTCTGGCTTCCAATCTCCGCCAGCCATCTCCCCAGCGGCACCCCATTCTCCGTCACAT
>ERZ791842.1096-NODE-1096-length-16022-cov-3.19878_pt1 | contig 16022 bp, 9 predicted proteins | sample MGYA00509944_ERZ791842 | MGnify/ENA primary metagenome ERZ791842 (study PRJEB30046, sample SAMN00715263) | human gut metagenome | study: EMG produced TPA metagenomics assembly of the A metagenome-wide association study of gut microbiota in type 2...
CATACGCAAGGGTTGTCACATCTTCTCCGAAACGGTCAACCATTGTTTTCATCAGGCTGTTATCACACCGCAAATCCACAAGAACTTTCTCTCCTGAGAACATAAAGAACACTTCTTTTGTAAAATTCTCAATATCAAAATCATCGGGCATAGGAATAATATCCTTAGCAAGTATATCTGGTCTCAATGCAATGCGGTCTACTCTAAAATTTATAACTTTTCTCTGCTTTTCAGAATATCCGAGAACATAATAATAGTCCCCACACCAGATAAGTTTATACGGACTGAGCTTATACACCTCGCCTTTATTCTTAAGAACTTTCTTCTTTAGTCCTGTATAGTCATAATACTGAAATGAAATCTGCTTGCCGCTATTTATGGCTTCATTTATCGTGTCAATAATATAATAAATCTGCTCGTTGTCCGGCTTTATTCGATTAACAACATAGTTGTTTCTCCTGAGTTTTGCCACCTGCCCTGCACTTGTCATTGTATGTATCTTCTCAATCAGTGCGTCGCTTTTCTTACTCGTAATAAATTTGGATGATTCTACTGCGTCAATCAACAGTTTCAGCTCAGGTAGCTCAAACTTACGGCTTGCCACAAAGTATTTACTTTGAGTGAATAACAACAATATCCATTCCAAACTCCTGAAGAGCCGCAATATCCTTTGTTATGGTAGTCCTATGAGCAGATATCCCATATTCATCATTTAATATATTGATTAACTGCGTTGTGGAAAGCATATTTTCCTCATCTGTTCTCTCAAGCAGTATCTTTTGTAAATATAAAATCCTTGGTTTTGATTCCATTGATTTCCTTTCTGAACTACTCCTACATATCTCCAAACACTTCTCCCTAACTCTCTCATTCGTCATATAGGGATAACCGTTCCATCTGTCATTGTCAAATTCTCTTATCATTCAAACCCAGAACTCATCTAGTCAGTCATTTTCTTTACAATCAATCTTACTTTATCATAATCATAAGGGCAGTAAAGCACCTGTCCGAAGCTTGCACTGTTCTTTTCCGCCTTATATGTTTTGACCAGTTTCATTGTGTCAGACTTATATTCCAAAATGTGGTTAATTAAAGTAAATGATATGTCCGTGTAATTTACCAATTACTTTCCTTATGAATCCATCTTATCCTTTAATGACTTTAACTAGAGCCTTTGCAATCATAATTGCGTCTTCTTCTGTATTGTCTCTACCAAACGAAATACGAATAGTGCCTTCTGAATACTCAGATGGTACTCCGATTGCCTTAATAACATGCGAGGCTTCTGTATTTACAGAATCACAAGCCGAACCCGTTGATATACAAATTCCCATCAAATCCAAACGATGCAGTAACATTTCCCCACTCGTTCTGCGGATAGACAAATTTATATTCCCCGGAACATGATTATTAGAACCATTTCTAATAAAATCTATCTTAGACTTCAAAAGAACATCGTTAAATGCTTCATCTAAAGCAAGTAGTTTTTTATTCACTTTTTCCATTTCATCGCAACTTTTTTTCAATGCAATGGACATTCCTACAATCGAAGCAATATTTTCAGTTCCTGCACGCTTATGGAATTCCTGAGCACCACCATCTGCAAATGAAGATATTTTTGTACCTCTCTTAATGTACAAAAAACCAATTCCCTTTGGTCCGTTAAATTTGTGTGCCGAGGCAGAAAGCATATCCACACATAAGTCACTGACATCAATTGGAATATGCCCAACTGCCTGAACTGCATCTGTATGAAATAAAATACCGTTATCATGAGCTACGGTTGCTAACTCTTTTATTGGTTCAATCGTTCCAATTTCATTATTAACCATCATTACAGAAATCAGCTCAGTATTACCTTTTATAAATTTCACTAAATCTTCGCATGATACAACACCTTGTTTGTCAACTGGAAGATAATCCACTTGAAATCCAAAGTGTTCTAATCTTCTACAGGCATTCAGGATTGCATGATGTTCAATCTGCGTTGCAATTGTATGATGTTTTTTCCCGTTCTCAGCAATCCCCTTTATTGCCCAGTTATCACTTTCCGTGCCTCCTGATGTAAAATAAATTTCATCTGGTTGAGCACCGATGCATTCTGCAATTAAAGTTCTAGCTTCCATCAAGGCTTTTTTCGGTTTACGTGCAAATGAATATGGTTGCGACGCATTGCCATATTCTTCTTGAAGCCATGGAAGCATTGCATTAAATGCATCTTTATCCAATTTTGTTGTTGCTGCATTATCAGCGTATATAAAATGCTTCATAGCTATTCCTCACTTAAAAAGTGTACACCCTTCATCCTTAAATTCTTCTATTTTGTCCAGCAAATCATCAACAGTACATCCTAAAAAATCAGCCAAACAGTCCATACAATAAAAATTGGCAATGTCTTTTCCAAGAAGCTTTTTGTTTATGCCTACAGTATCTTTATCCAATTGCTTTTTTCCACAAGCAATACACTCTTTACTCATTATTCTCTCACCATTAAACATGGAACATCTTTATTTTTATATTCACTGTCAATCATGCCTTGCTGAAGTTTGATAATTCTTCGCATTTTCATAGCTGGCGTTAAACAGTAGTCTCTAAATTCCATCTTGTCAACATCAAACTCATTTCTAACATTTGGAAACAGCAGCTTTAAATATGCAGTTGCCAACCTTTTAATTGCCTCTGTATCACGAGTATCCGCATGCTCGGGAACTTCTACAATCTTTTCCACAATGGCACGATAACTCATATCATTTCTGAGTTCATGAAGAATAGAGCAGAAATATTCAGAGTTAAGTGCCCATCCGGTTAGTTTAAGACCATCATTCATTCTAGGTATATCCCACCCTTTAACGAATCCGTGAATACGGTCAAGAAGTGCCGTTTCCTGAAACAACGTAGGTAATTCTCCTAACATATAACCATACTCATCCATGTTTTCTTCTTTTATATTACCAAGGAATACTACACCAGCATCCGATTCTCCATTATAGCCATTGGAATTAAATGTACCGTACTCAAGATATCCTTGAAGTATGGAACGCATTTCATTTTCGTCGCCGAAATTTACAAGCTTTACTTCATCAATCGCTACATAGTCCGGACCACAAATATAACCCGGTTTTCTTCTGTTAGCATCATAAAACATTTTTGAACGGGTAACTTTTCCACCGTCTGTCAGCAAGCCGTTTTTACTGATATGACCAAAAACATAACTTTTTCCAGTTCCCTTAGGAGCTAGTTCAATAAGGTTTATTCTTTTCTCTACAAACGGCAATAGTCTAGTAAGCATTGTCAGCTTTTGAAGTTTCGTTTCATATCCGTCAGCATTATAGTCGATAGCTCCTAATAAGATATCTATCCATTCATCCGTTTCAAAGTTTGACCTCATTTCTTTAAAATACTCAACATCTACCGTATAAGGGCGAAAATTCTTGAAACCAGTCAACTTTATTTTTCCCGGAATCTTTGGCTTTACTGTATCGTCAGGTTGACGATATCCTAATTTTATAATTCCCCAAGTTTCTCCTGTATTTATCAAATCTTCTTTATAGACATCCCAAATAGCCGGTTCAATCAAAGTTTCCTTTTCAGTAACTCCAAAATCAGGAATAGCAAATGATATTTCTCCGGTCTTTATATTGATATCTACGGAAATTTTTGTCAGGATTTGAACACTTTCATTCTCATAGATGATTTTATTTTTTATACTCATCCAATCCTCTTTTTTTGGTATGAACTTCTTAACAAATGCAGATACTTCATCCACATCAAAATTCCCAAAATCATCGCTGAACATTTTCAAAAGATAATCTCTTAAAAATGCAGGAAGTCCAAGAGAAGAAAAGAAATTATTATTTTTTAAATCTTTATAAACAACCATTTCATCAAAATAGTCTCTAAGTTTATCAGTCATTTATTTTTACCTCTAAAAATCGAACATATTATTCTGTGACATTCCCTTTTTCTCAATTTCAAACTGCTGTCCAGATGCGAGAACACTGCCACCATCAAGGATATCAATAGAAAACTTGCCTTTTTTGCTGTAATTTTTCAATTCTATGCTGTATATATAAGGTTCAGCAGTTTCTTCAGCATTGTAATAATTACCATCCAATTTAATGGAAATATTATTACTTCTAATTCCAACATAAATTTTAATGATTGCGTATTCCTTTGCACCTAATGTTAAAACTCTTGATTCATCGACGATAAAGGCTTCTATATTAGATGCTTTTTGTGTAATTTCAATAATTGGAACCGCAACTTCCTCCATAGAAGCTCCACCGTGTACTTCTACATTTGCACGTCGGCTTCCCCTAAATCTGTCATAATTCGCCAGAATCCAGTATCCAGACTCTTCAATTGCAAAATCTGGTTTATCGTCAATTTCACTTATCTTGCAACATCTTCCTGAATGCTCGCCTTTTGTCTCCATATTCCATATATTTTCAGTTTCATGAAGGACAGCAAGTCGGCTAGCACCATGGTCAGAAATAATAATTGCTTTATTATATGACCCAGCAAGTATGCTTGCTTTAATTTTCGTCAATAAATCATCTATTATTTCGAGCTCTTTTATGAGGTAAATTGGTGTTTTTTCTTTCTCATAGTCGAAGCTATCTTTGCCATGATGCTTAATATCATCTAAATCCTTTATATCTGATATTAGACATCCTTTATCTTTTAACACATCTACAAATTCCTTGTTAAATACAGTTAATGATGGCAACTCGCATCTTGCACAAGATATATTTGCCGAAAGTCCGTATTCGCTACACTTCTGTTGAATAAAGCTTAAGTATTCAACTCCCATTGCATCAACAAAAAATACTTGTGCATTTTGTGTATCAAGTTTATCTACATAGGCTGTACGTGGTTTTAAGATTGTAACAAAATCCATTTTTATTGCCTGCTCTTCAACAACTTTATCAAAAGATGGCAGAATACGATTTGTTATCTTTTGATATTTGTAATTCTCAAAATAGGTATTCAAAAATTCATTTCTATATCTATAACTTGACAAATAATACGCTAAATCGGGATAGACATTCATCAAAATAGAAACCAACTCATCCTTTGAATACTTCACACCATAATTGCTAAGCCATTTGATGATTTTTTCTTTTTCCGGTTGTGTTAAATCTGTCAGATAGTAAATTTCATCTTCTCCTTTGGTTGATAAAATTTTACAAAAATCTATCGTCTCAGGCAATGGCTTTTTCAGCTCACTAATTAAACTTTTTCTTTGCCTATACAATTTCTGATAGTTTTCACTCTTCCAATCAATATCAAGTACAGACCGAAAAATATTCTTTATCAATTCACTGGATTTTGACGTCTTATTTAACGCAAGTTTAAGGTAATCATTATTCTTAACACCGCAAATCAGAAGTGCAATATAGTAAAGCCATCTCTTTTCAACGTCAAATTTCGGATATTCTCTTATTACATGTAAAAGATTATTTTCTGACCCAAAATTGTCTACAATAACCGTAGTCCACGTTCCTGATTTTCCCATTTGATGGAGCACATAATCCCATTGTTCCGGCAATCCACATGCTTGAGGAACAATTCCTGTTCTTGAATCTTTATTTCGGAGAATATCATAACTATTATTTACTTGTGAAATATGAAAGACTGATTCAGCAAAAGAGCTTTTATCTATTGCTGTTGCAATATATGCATCTCTATTGAAGCAACTATCTATGGCTGTTCCAATGTTCTGTATCCCACTATATGAATCCGTAAAAATATCGGAGAGCGTCGGAGAAATGAAATTTATATTGCAAATATTGTCAGGATTTCCATCAACGATAACCAATCTTCCGCTCTCAGATATTCTAGGATCTGTAAATCTGAGATATTTCTCACATTGATATGTAATAATTACAACATGACCAGAAATGCTTGTTGTAATCAGTGTTTTTAAAGCCTGCTTTGCCACATTTTCTCCAAATAGCATAAGGAATCCAGACAATCCGGTTATAAATGTATTACCACTGTTACTTGATACAGATGCGTATAACTCATCCAGTTTTATTGCCTCATCTTGGTTGCAAAACTCCTCTATAGCCGGGAACTTGTTACTACCCACCTTAAAATATTCTGCTATATTTGCTAAATCTTCCCTTGTTTGAACATCAACAATCAAAGGATATCTTTTATTAGAGTTCAGATATTTTTGAACTCTCTTTTTTGTGTCATCCAGATTCATATGTTTTATCCTCCGAATCACTTTTGTTTCTTTATGATTTCCAACCCAACAACAAAATTATCTTCTATCATTTTCTTCAGATATTCTTTTACCTGTTCAGCTGGCATTTCGTCTATTACTTTTTTTGCTTTTCCATACCCTGACTCATTATATTTTGCATTAGCCATCGTCTTAATCTTTGCTGTAACCGCTTTATTTCCAAGCCAATGATACGGCGAATCTGAGATATGGTTCTGAAGGTAAGTTCTAACTTCATCAACATCATCAAACAGTTCAGAGAACTCTTCAAGGAAAACATCTCTAAATGCTTTATCTCTATCTTCTTTATTATTCAATTTCTGCACATAGGTCATTTTATCAAGATAGTCTAGTGCTGTTGTAATGGTATTCTCATCTTTAGTTTTAGAATTTATAGCTCCAAATACCTTTCTTGCTGTTGCGACTTCATCATCGGGAACCATGGCAAGGATAGGCATATGATACTTATTCGACCACATATATGGTGAATCAGTATCGGTCAAATCGTTCCATTTCTTTTTGAGTTGAGTATACAACTGAGCATTCTTATATAAATCGACTGCTTTTTGAACCTTGCCGGTATACTTATCTCGCTCAAGTAAATAAGAACCTCCAAATCCATATGTATCATCATCAAGAATGGACTTAACATCTTCCTCTGAAAGGTCGTCTAAATAGAAACTACACGCTTTAATAAATAAACTGCTCTGTGAGCCCATAAAATACTTAAAGTTTTCTATATTCTCACGAAGTAAATCAAGAAATGGCTTCTTTTGTGAATCAAGAAGATTTCTTTGCTTATACAGGTTGTAAAGCATCTCATAAAAAGCTTTGCTATCGCCAAGCTCATTTTTAATCATTGAATAGGCTAATCGAATCTGACCAATCTTATCAACCCATGCACGAATCGCTTCCATATAGGTTGCATTTTTAGATAAAACACCATTGCTTATTTCAATAATTTCATATTCACAAATAAGTTCATCTATTTTTGCATTGACTGTATCTGTATTCCATACCCAATTGGCAGCATCTGAGCTAAATTTGTATTGCAACTGATTAATATACTGACCGCCGTCATTGATTTTTTCAGCAACAGCAGGAAGTTTTCCTCCATCGTATAATTTTAAATACTCAAGCATACCAGATTTGCAATTGTCCTTTGTGAGTATACTCTTCAAGTCATCTACAACGCCCTCATTATCTAAGCATAATTTCCCAATGGTAAGAGCAATGTCATTATCAGACTTCTCGCCTTCCATGTTCTTGTTATTCGCAATGCCACAATAGTTGTCAATAAGTTTTGAAACGACATCTTTATCTGTCTTAAAAGTCTTATTGTCAAGCACATACTTGATTACCCAAATAGGGAAGGAAAAACCTTTCATCTGCTCTCTGATACGTGACCTTGTTTCCGTAACAGAAACACAATACATTTCTGGAATATCAAAAGCAACTGATGTAGCCTTGTTAAAGGCACGTTCTTCTTCCGTCAATGTTACGATAAACTTATCTTTATAACGTTTTTCCGGCGTGTTGTCCTGCTTAATAATTTCAGAAATCATACTGGCAAGCTTTTCCGCATCTAACGGTACTGTTGTTAAATTGTCACTGTAAGAATAAACGCCTTTCGTGTATTCCTTTAAAATAAATCCAAGAATAAAAGCAGTCAGGTTACAAGGCATAAATCCGTATGGTTCTACTTTCAGCATCTCATATATTGAAGCAATAGAAATACGGTCACTTTTATTAAAAGTTTCGTTAATAAACTCATCTACCGTTTTCTTCAAATCTGCAATATAAGAATGAGAGTTATTCCAATATTCTGGAACTTTCCATGCACCCTTCAGAGCATTTTCAAGTTTAGTTGCTTCATTACCGGAACGGAATGTCCCTTTTGTTTCTTCGTTAATACCACATGTTGCACCATTTCCCAATGAATTGGCATCGTACATTGTATTCAAAACACTTGTATAAGCACCCTCAAGACATTGTGGGTAATGGAATTTATCTATATCAAGCAGATAGATAAACAAATCCTGAATATTCGCCACTCGTTCTCCATTTGTTGCATAGCGAGAGTATACATAGAAATCGCCGCATTTAATTCTCTTCGCCCAATTTGAAAGCACTTCGATAGCATATCCCTCGTATGTCTTTCTCTGGTCTAAATCGCTGTTTCCGATTGCAAGAGACATGGCATAGTTTTCAACAAATTCATTATACTCGCCTTCACCGAGAACACATGTTGAACTATCGATTACAATTGCATTTGATTCAGGATTATTCACAAAGAAATTCTCTATCTTTTTCTTCAATGCACCGCTTTCAGCCGAATCTCTGCCAATAGTTGCAACGGCATAAAGTTTGTTATTAGTTGCACTTGGATTGTTTGCCTTTTTTATTTCACTATCAAAATCTGAGAGTGTAGCATATGCCAATGAATAACGAAGCTTTAATGCACCCGTAAATTCAATAGTAGTACGCAAATTACTACCTGCCATAAATGACATATCTTTTGTAGATTTACCTTTAGCCTGAGCAATGAACGGACCCGGGTCTACACTTGGTCCCATGTTTTTGCAGCAATACGAGAATACATCGCCAGTCAAAGGCGTTCTGGTTACTACATGGTCGTTCAAAAGTTTCTTTGCAATATTCTGTGCCGTAAATTCAAGGTCAGTGCCCTCGAAAGCAAGTGTCAAATTTTTGTTGTTTGGAAGAAAAATATCACGGTTCCCACTCATTCTTTCAGATATAGCCTGAAGCAACAAGATAACCTTAAGTACACGCTTTTCATCTTCCATAAGCTCCTTATCCATTTTCTGAGTATAACAGCTTAAAACCTCTCTTATGCCATCAGCCAATTTCTGGCTGCCTGTTTCATAAAAGAAATTCCATAACATATCAATCGTGACAAATGGATTTTGAGAACTAAAATCATATCTGTCAATAAACCACTGAAATGCTTTAACATCTTCGCCTTCATCATTCTTAATAAAATTGAACATGCTACGGGCTGTAGATGTGTAGTAAATCGAAATATGCTGCAATATAAGGGCTGCATAAGGATGAATCGGTAAAACGTTACTTAAATCTTTGTCTGTTAAACCAATTTTTTTTACTTACAGCAGAACGGCTCTGCATAGTACGGTCTTCTAAACTTTTCCTGTGCTTCTCCCATTTCGCAGCTTTATCAACATCATCTGTTACCTTCAATGCCTCATGCATCAATTCAAAAGCTATATTTTCTGGCAAAGAAATGTGAATTGGCGAAACAAATCTGTCGAGGATTTTTCGCTTATCTGGGTCTCCATCAGAAAAATAGCCTTCCGCTTTATGCGTAACAATCAAAAGACAGAACGGTGCCGTAGCAGCAAGCTCTGCAACTTGCTGAAAACCTGTAAGATGATGCATGTTATTCTCAAAATACTCTGAAAATTCATCCCAAATAAATACAAGTTCCTTAAGGTTATTCTTTTCGATAATTTCACGTATCCAATCGCAAAGTTCCCCTGTAGTCATGGAAAAGCTTCCCTTTACAACCGGAACTTTAAACACTTTTTTAACCAAAGTATTCAAAGCTTCTTCCTTGAAATTTCTTAATTTTTCAAGAATACTATCCGCAGTATCTCCGTTCAACACTGTCTGATATTTACCCTTAGCATAAATGTCAAAACTCTGCTTATTTTCTTCATCTTCAAAATATCTGATAAGCGAATTCTTCAAAGAAGTACTGGCTACATTTTCAATTCCCGCATCAGCCAATGCTTTCTCTACACCTTCCTGAATAGCAACAACCAAATCCGTATCACTTTGAATATCAGATGAGCCATAACGATGACAAACAAGAATTTTACCTTCGTTTTTCTGTGCAATCAGTTTTTGACAAAGAAAATTATCAAGATTATAACGCTCAAAGTATGCGTTTGTTTCCTCGTCTGAAGCCTCAATGAGTTTCTTTAATGTCAGAACAGCATGAGATTTACCTGTGCCATATGCACCGTCAACCCATACCGATAATTTCTTCTTGCGTGATAGAACATCTACCATTGACTTCAATAGCTTAATGAATGTAGGATGTGGGTAGAATTTTTTCCACAAATCCGGCTGTTCCTCTATTATTTTCTTATCTACCTGTGGAAAATACTCCGGGTCGATATCAAAATACTCTCTGTAACTCATTCTCTTTTCCTCCTCAGAACAGCTCGTTTAAAATTTCATTAGCCGTCTTATCACTTTTGAGTGTAATATTATCCAGACCAAGCGTAAATCTTGCTTCAATCAAATCAGGATAATTAAATGTAAGACCATTCAGGATTTTCTCCATTGTTTCTCGGTTCAATCCAAAAATCTGTGTTGGACTAATTCCAGCACTTTCAACAGATGTATCAAGTAATCTGGTTAATGTGAACTGTCTGTAATTTCCGCATGCCTCAGCAAATTTATAAAGTGCATATAGTATCACTTTTTCGTCTGGATTTTTCCATGAACCTCTAACAAAATAATTCAATGTAATAGTTTCTCTTCCGTTTGATGATACTTTCTCTTCATAATCTATAACACTACCAAGACCAAGTTGCTTTCCAAACGGTGTCTTAATCAAAAACGATTTAAGTGCATCACAAATATTTCTCTTTCCTAAACCAGATTTATCATTTTCCATGACTTCGTCTAATCTAAGTTTTATAGACTCTGGTGTTGATGTCTCACTGAAAGGTATATTCTTTATAAACCATCTAAACTCTTCTGAATCCTCTGCATATACTAGGTTACACATTAGATAAGCCCACATACTCTCATCATCTACTCCAAGAGAAAACATTTTTTCTGCGAACTTGTTCGGTTTATATTTTATATACTTATACTCTTTTCCTTTCAAGGATTTATCTTCGTCTACCAATCCCGCATCTTTAACAAAATTTAAAAATGCATCCTTTTTCTTATTTGGTACTTCGCCATCTCCATCTGATTTCCAAAACGATGACGTTCCCTCATAGTCAAAGTACACTCTCAACCAATTTTCTTTAATACCAAAGCTATAATATCTATCAAGTCCAGTCATGACCTTTGCTCCTATTCTATTTTTTATAGAGTTATATCTCAAACAATGAGAATATATATCGTGGCAGCTAAAGCAATGCTTACACTGATTTGAAATATGCACTCCATTTGCCATATCAATACAACCACTTTTACATTCGGCTGCACAATACCCACAATTAACACAATAAACGCTCTTTATAATCACACTCTTAAAAAGCGACAAAAATTTTATATCTGATTTACTATTTTCAATATTAGGAAACGTAAATTGCTCTCCACCTTCTTGAGTACTTATAGTACGAATTGCATAAGATTTTCCTTCATATGCTATGCTAAATTCACCATCCCCCAAACTAGTAACCTGACCAATAGTCTTTGCCCATTCTTTCCAGTATTCATTCTTTTTCTGTACAGTTATAACATTTTGTCCCTTGACTATTTCAAACACATGCTTATCATGACCGAAACTTAATTCTCTGCCACTTTTTCTAGTACGCCAGTATCCTTGTTCGACAAACCTATCATAATTTTCCTTTGAGAAGTTTTTTCCACTAGTAGTTATTATTTTATTGATAAACAAGTCTGTATCATCGGGATAATTTTTATACTTCATGTAATCATGTTTCCCTTGAGACATAGGACAAACAAGGCAGCCAGCTCTTGTATTACCTTTTTTATATGCATTATTAAAGGTCAAGCCATTTTCATATATGTATAGAAAAAGTTCTGCCGTGTTCCATTCCAGAATAGGATGGCAGCTATATTGCCCAGAATGCTTACCTCCATAACTGATTGCATCATACTCACTTCTAGATAAGCTTTCATCTCCACGAACACCAGTGAATGCCATACCAGTAAAATCAGGTTTTTGTAAAACTTCTCTAAGTTGCATTATCTGCGGCGTAGTTTTATGCACACTACAACACCAACGTATTGTTACAGCTGGCGGTCCAAAGATTTGCCATGTATTCTCAGGTTTTAATTTTGATTTTGCCTGCAAAAACTCAATTTTTTCTTCAGCACAAATTTGTTTTATTTTTTCAACAGTCTCATATGTATCGGGGAATTCCATTCCAGTATCCCCAAATAACACCTTAAAGCAGTTATGAGGAAGTGCTCTTTGAACCAAATCCAAGGCAACGACACTGTCCTTACCACCAGAAAAAGCTACATAAAAAACATCCACCTTGTCTTGATACTCAATAAAAGTATTATATATTTTCTTTATAGTTTCCTGTACAAGCTGCTCCATTAACTGTCGATTCTTATCGACCATAGCAGGTATATCAACAAATCGAAGAGGATAACCTTCCGGCTCCGGGTCTTCAATAAGAACTAATTCCGGAGGTGTATAAAGAGATCCTCCCTTGGTTTTTGCAACGAGTCTTCCTCGATAATAATAATTATTGGCTTCTGCCCACATATATGGGAAACTGTCATTTTTATCATAATCCCAATATTTATCAAACCCTAAAATATCAAGTTCTTTATAATAAACGGGTCTGGGTTCCTTTGAAAATGCCAGTGGCATTGGGGTTAATATATAACCACCGGTAGAACTATCCCATTCGTATGCATACATCCTGTTTATTCCTTCCTGTTCCGAATTTGTGTTGCTTTCCGCATAGCAGTATCTAAGTCCTTATAACTACGCCTTGTAATCATATTAACATCTGCAAGATAATTCAGTGCTTCGCTTTTCTTTAATTCAATTCGGCTTTCAGAAAGCACTGCTGCACAAGCATCCTCAAATTCTTTAATTTTTCCATCTTTTTTAACAATAGCTCCTGCCACATTGTGCAGGGATTGTCCATTATTCAAAAGTACAAACTTTTTGCTATATGAAATCAAAAAGCTCTCTAACATATACTCATTCCATTCATATCCAACAGATGGGAATGCAAGGAAAGAGTCTATCTCACGAATTCTGATGTAATCCTTTGACATAAAGCTCTCAATAACTTTATCGACTGAATCCACATCAAAATTTATCCGTTTTTTTGAGACAAATAAATCGTGACTGACTCGCACTGAAACTTCTGATAAAGCGTCGAAATAAATTACAGTATCTAATTCTTTTGAAAGTATATATATTTCGTCTGCTGTAAACTCTGCATGATGTTTAGCATACAACTGATATACATCTCTCATAGAAAAACTGTCTTTTGGCAGGCTGATAACAGCACCTTCAAAACGAAACCTTCCGCTAAATCGTTGTTCGATTGCATTTCTAATTCCAAGACCTGAAAGGTACAGATTATTTTCAACAAATAATGGAAATTTATCTTGAATCATATTCCAGACATTCGTCCAAATTGCATATTCGTCCTCACTGATAAAACCCTCAATAATCTCTGCAATATTCTCCAGTTCATCATCAGTGATTTCAAAAATATCTGTATGAAAATACTCGCCCTTAGAATTTCGTAAAAATCGAGAATCCGTTTTAATGATTCTGTCAACTCGTTCTTGTGGGATATGTGATAATGTGCTAAAAACATCATCAAGTCTCATTGGTTTACCGGCGGAAAGAAAATATTCTTCAATTTCCTCTGTGTGGTCAATTTTTACATTTCTATCAACCGACATATAATCTGAAAAATAATAATATTTATCTTTCTCAGCCGAATACTCAATATAAGCTTTCAACATTTTTTCGTCTGCCAGTGTAAAACAACTTGCAAAAGCATCTGATAAATCCTGATAAATCGCCTTATAATAAAGCACCGACTTTCCAGTAGAGAAGCAGTTATCAATGTATGCAAACAAAGTTTCCTTTGTGTTGTTATCAATTATTCCCTCAGCAGGAAAAAGTCTGTCTTTATATAGCACTCCACAATAACGCAATCTTTCTTCCAAGGCTTCATCATCAAAAGTGAGAGTTTCATCAAAAAGTGCATCATACATTTCTCTGAAATTTTCAAAATCAATAGAATCAAATTGCATTCCGTTGCGGTATCGTCTTAAAAGAGTGATTTCAAATTTTGACTTATCAAAATCTTTCGGCTGTACTTTTTCAATCTCATTAGCAACCGGAAGTGATGTTTTTTTCACTGATAAAGATTTTCTTTCTTTTGCAGGAAGTTGACCTCCCATTTTTAAGTATTTCTTAAATGCTGCTCTAAATCGGTTATGCTGCTTAGCATTAAACTCCAGAAACTCATTATCTCCCATGAGCTCTCGAATCAGCGTTGATGCGTCTTCAAAACCACAATCATAAATCATGTGCGAGGCATAATTATGATTTTTTGCATATTCCTCGGCTGTTCTTATTGCTGAAACATAACTTCGGCACGAAGCTTCTGCCATTTTCTCATAATTATACAAAAAGTCGAAAAATTGACCATCTGTAACTATGTCCTTTTCTTCTATCTTATATGGTTGTACCTGTTCCCGTAAAACTGAATTGGCATTTTTCCCAAACGAATAAATATCATCCGCCAATTTTGTTGCCCAAGATACATCATTTAGAATACTTATTACCAATTCCTCATCAGTACCATTGCCTAACATGGACATTATTTTTTCTAAAGTCATTCCATTGGGGTCATCGTATACCTTGGAAATATAATAAAGTTTCTGATAGATTTGAGAATATTTACTGTCCGAACTTTGGTTATCTTTAGCTTCAACATTGTCGCCTGAACCCTCTGTTGAGATTTCTACATCAGGAATCTTTATGCCAGACCTCTTTTCGCTTTGCTGCAAAAATTTCTTATATAAAGGTACTGCTTTATCAAGAACAATTGCTGTCTTTTTATGCATCAACCTATATATTTTCATTCCAAGGAGCTTTGATGCAACGGTTATAAATTCATTTTTATTATTCATATCCCAAAAGCTCACTTTACTCAAGCTACGAGAGCAGCAATACTCCGAACCTTCATCAAGTGCATTAACTATTGTATTAGAACTATATTTGCTTATTGGATTAGATGAAAGCCATTGAATAAATTTTTCTCTTGTATTCATATTATTCATAGCCTCCTTGTATCCTATTTGTTCTTTTGCAAGTATGAGTATTTTCTCAAATTCATCTGAATTTAATTTGCTCATTTTTGCCATTTCAATATATAACTTACTAGCTCCCGGTAATCCTTTTTTCCCATCTGTCAAGAGATACTCCATTTTTGTCATCTGAAGTGCAATTCCGTTTTCATTGCGAAACACTTCATCTATGTTAATCCCATTTGCCTTTGCACGTTGTCTAAGCAAATTTGATAATTTATGTACGCACTCTGCTTTATCAATTTTATTGTCACGAATTCTGTTACAAGCATCTATCAACAATGCTACTTCATACTCGTCCCATCCTATCCGAACTGTCATATCAATCCTCTATAATTTGACAAATATCCCCGATATCACAATGGAACACCTTACAAATCCTCATCAGCACTTCCATAGATACCGTTTCATCTTTATTAAACTTTGTTGCAACAGATGATGAAATATCTGCTGCACGCATTAAATCCTGTCTATTCATCTGATTATCAATCATAAGTTTACGAAGCTTATTATAGCTTATTTTCATCTGTAACGCTCCTTTGCTGTACACTTCATTCTTAGTTACAGTTACACGGATACTATTTTATCACATCATGTTCATTTTTTCAAGATGTGTGTGTTGCAACGCCTCATTTCAAGCTATAGTTGTCACTTTTTACAAACACCTATTATTCAATCCCTATGTACCCGATGGCTACTCAACTGAGCAGCCATCTTTTCAATTTTCCAGACACCG
>ERZ791842.1101-NODE-1101-length-15929-cov-8.96491_pt1 | contig 15929 bp, 20 predicted proteins | sample MGYA00509944_ERZ791842 | MGnify/ENA primary metagenome ERZ791842 (study PRJEB30046, sample SAMN00715263) | human gut metagenome | study: EMG produced TPA metagenomics assembly of the A metagenome-wide association study of gut microbiota in type 2...
ACGAGGACATTCCTTACACGGCGCAGATGATCGCCACCATTACCCGCCAGCAGATTGGCACTGTGGAGAGGAGAGAGCCTTGCAGATCTTTTTGAAGCTGGGTCTTGTGGAGGTGCTGGACAGCGGCACATTCTACATGAGCAACATCGAACTTTTAATAGGCCAGTCTTCTACCGAGGCTGCGAAGCTCCAAAACAAGGCTCTTTCTGCGCTCCGGACAAGTGGCGGACATTTTCCGACATTCGTCTACCAGAGATAGAGTTAGAGAAAGAGATAGAGAAGGTGCGCCCTAAAACAGGGCACCCTTCCCATACCTATGGCCGTTACCAGAATGTTTTTCTGACGGACGGGGAACTGGCAGACTTACAGGCCAGCTTTCCCACTGCATGGGGCCAGTACATCGAAAAGCTGTCCGAGTACATGGCTTCTACCGGCAAGCGGTATCAGAGCCATGCAGCAACCATCCGGTGTTGGGCCTGTGAGGACGTTAAAAAAACGGTCACACACTCATGCAGCCGGGATGACAGCGTAAAGGAGGATGAAACTGTACGATTGAGATTACCGCAGAAATCCGGGCGTTCATCCAGCCATTATCAAGGTCGCTTTTCTTTGGAGGTTTTAAACTCATGCGAAATCACCTCTGAGCATGTTGGAAAGGTATGGATCAGCTCCATAGCGTCCTTCCAGATACTGCTTATCGTAGGCCGCGGTATTTTTGACGCGGTCGTTATCTTCCCCACGGATTTCATGCAACGAATAGATTTCGCTTTCGTGGGAAGCATTCTCCGCGGCAAACCAGATCTCGTCACGGCGGAATATGGTATTTTTTAAAGTATACATATCATGGGATGTGAATAAAAGCTGGGCCCCATATTTGTTGATCTCTTTATTTTTGAACAGGGAAATGACATAGCGCAAAAGCTTCGGATGAAGCTTTGCATCCAGCTCATCAATGATCACCATGCGTCCTTCTCTGAGGGCAAGCAAGATCACCGGAAGGGCCGCGATAAGCTTCTTGGTTCCATCGGATTCCTGGGAGAATGGCAATTCATATTCCTGGGAAGATAACGTGCGCTGCATGAAGAGCTGCTTTGTATCTTCATCATAGCGGTACCCGGTGATATCAATATCCATATCATTTAAAGCGCGGATGAACTGCTCCTTATATGGCGCATCTTTGGCTAACAGAATCTGATGTTCCACTACGGGATTTGCATAGCTGCGGATAATGCAGCTTTCAAACCATGTAATAACCTCGCTGATGACCGGAATGTCATAGTTAATGGCCAGGAAAGAAAGATACGGCATCTTAGGGTTAATGCTGGTGTTCAGGCTTTTTTTATTAATCGTATAGCCAAGGGAAATGCTGTCAGCCTCACGTTCAAAAATCATGGCAGTTTTCTTCCCAGTGACTGCTTTTCTGTAAAGGGATTCCGATATAACCTCATCATTTTTTAAGGCGAGATAGTAGCAGTATTCATTCTTCTCAATCCTGAAAAATATCCGGAATTCGATCGGTTCATTTTTGGAAATCTCATCAAACAGAAAGGGAACTGCATCAATTTTCTGCTGGAGGATGAAACCCTGTCTGTTTTTCCCTAATTCATTCACCGGTTTTACGATCGTAGAGATGACGCAAGCAAGCGCCTGCAACAGGTTTGACTTTCCACTGCCATTTGGGCCATAGACGACATTAACTGGCAGAAGATCAGAGGCAGAAGTCTCAGTGATCAGTGTATTTTTGAATTCAGGAAGTACTGCAGCCTGATAATCTAAAGTAGTTTCATTTTTGTAAGACTTAAAATTTTGAAAAGTAAACTGGCATAACATGATTGGAAGCCTCCTTTCCCCTATAGTATGACCACAAAAAATCAAAACATCAAGTTATATATTCGATATAAGGAAATAAATTTATGAAATGGATTATAAAACGATAATTTTGCGACTTTTTACGACCTTATTCATAAGTCAGATAGCCATTAAAAAATTAATGAAAAATTTTTAGACCTTTTGAAACTTTTCAGGGTTTCAATACGTCTAATTAGTGTAATTAAAAAATCAAATCTATTTAGTTTGGAGGCTTTATTATGAAAAAAAGAAATCTTATTGCAGTTTTGATGATGACCGCGGCTTTGGCTGCTGGATGCGGTGCCAAGGCTGAGACAACCACAGCAGCGCCTATCCAGGCGGAAACGACCAAGGCAGAAACAACGCAGGCAGAAACCACCCAGAGCGAGACAACTCAGTCTGAATCGCAGAAAACAGAGGAAAAAACGGAATCTGTGACAGGAAAGATTGAGGAGATCAAGGATTTTATGTTCACGATCGAAAGCGATAAGGGTACCTATGCAATGACATTCGATACCGCACCGGAAGGCTTATCAGATGTTAAAGAAGGAGATGAGGTAACGGTAACCTATACGGGAGAGCTCAGCGAAGTGGATGCGTTTACAGGAACCATTATTTCTGTGGAGAAAGCAAATTAATGTGATGAGAAAACGCTAAAATTTATCACTGGATGCCAGGAATATTCATAGGCCCGGCTGGGATATGTATTGAAGCTTTTTTGCAAAGAATTACGGCCAAAAACCCGCTGCTATATGGAAATCATGCAACAGCGGGTTTTTGGCTGTTTTTTATATGGCCGGTAATGTTCTACACTAAAATATATAGGTGTGTATGAATGCTGAGAAAATCATATGTATTTATTTTCGCCATATGCAAGCGGATATTCCCCAATTTCCATTGCTCCCTCGACTTTTTTATTAAATGGGAGAGAGAATTGGCTGCATAAATTCCTTGATTGCTGGCGCAGCAGCGCCGTTTTTCATTTTCCCTTCCATTTATTTTTCTTTTTATCCATTGAGTGCGCCGCCTGATGGCGGCAAACGCCTGACGGCGAGCGAACAAATTAGGGGAGCCTAGTGGAGAAATATTTTTTCGAGAGGTCAGGAAAATAGCGGGAGAGAAGAGAATGGAATTGAGTTTCGGAGTTGCATATGGCGAAAATAGATACATATAATTTGTCTACACTACTCTCTTTCGAATATGAGGCGGTATTATTAAGCAAAAATATGGCAATATCCATCATGATGCCACTTTTCCTTGCTATCTTTACGGTTTTGCATTAGAATGAAGAAGCACTTAAATTCATACTATCTAAAAAAGTAATCGTTCTCGTTTCTGAGTCGGTTACTTTTTTATAAGTAAGCAATGCTATATTGTTGCGTTATTTCATCTTTTACAATCATTACACATACCGCATTGAAAATTTTAAAGAAGTAGAGAAAGCCTGGATTACTAATTCTTCCAGGCTTTCTTTACTTCTTTTATGGAGTCGAAAATATAAGTTGGAGAGTACGTATGAATCATAGTATCTGTTTTTTTCGCTTCACCGGTTAGTACCAGGACTGTCTCTACCCCAGAAGCGTTCCCGCATGCAATGTCAGTGTAAAACCTGTCACCCACTATCACGGTTTCCTCTTTGGAAAACGGATTTTCCCGGAGTGCAATATCCACCATATCGGTAGAAGGTTTTCCGATATAATGTGGTACCTGGCCTGTGGCATTAGTGATCATCTGACATATGGAGCCACAGTCGGGTACATAGCCAAATGGGACCGGGCAGACCAGATCCGGGTTGGTGGCCAGGAAGGTGACAGGGCGGGTCTGCAGGATGCGGCAGGTGTCAGTCAGCTTCTTGTAGGTAAGTTCGCTGTCGTAGGCAACCAGCACAAAGGAAATATCCTGGGTGTCCGGATTCGTGGTGACACGGATTCCATGTCCTTCAAGCTCTCGGATCAGTGATCGTGTTCCAAGTGTATAGATAGTCTTTCCAGCTGCGTGTTTCCGCAGCCAGCTGGCAGAAGCAGTGGAGGCAGTTACAAAATTCTGTGGATCGGTTGAGACACCCATCTGACGGAATTTTTTTATATAGTCCGCAATGCTTTTGGTGGAGTTATTGGTAATGAATACAAACTGCCCGCCGCGCTCTTTAATTTCCTGAAAGAATTCCGCCGCTCCAGGCAGCAGGACATCGCCCAAGGCCACGGTTCCGTCAATATCAAATAAGAAGAGTTTCTTTTCGGAAAACATAAGCTACCTCCGGATCTGCTCCAGAAGCCAGGAAATGTCTTCTTGGATTCCGGATTCATCATCTGCCACATCCGGGCTGTATTCCAGAACCAGATCTGCGTTTGGAGTCAGTCTCTGATAATCAGACAGAAACAGGGGGAAATCCAGGGTCCCGTGGAAAATCCGTTGATGGCTGTCGTGAACACCGTCATTGTTGTGAAGATGGTAAGCCACGATCTGATTCTTTAACGCTTCCATGGTCTGCGCCAGGTCCCAGCCGTTGGCGTAAGCATGGCCAATGTCGATCAACACCGGATAACGTTCTTCCCTGCAGAGCTGGATAAACGCATCCTGGTCAAACAGCATGTTGCCGCGGTCCAGGACACCGGCATTCTCCACCACCACCGGGATCTGGTGCGGCTTGAACAGCTCCACAATTCCCCTGTAGTTTTCTCTGGAAACACGGATCATCTCTTCCCGGCGTTCTTCCGTCACCGGGCTGTTGTTGTGATGAAAGACCAGATACTGGCTTTGAAGGCGCACACAGTAAGGCAGGGTTTGGCGGATCAGGTCCATGGAGTGCGCATATTCCGGGGTGCCGGGGGCTGCGCTGTGCTCGGTTTCATAGTACGGGCCATGAAAACTAACTGGGATTCCTTCAAACTCCGGCAGGCAATGAAGAAGCTCTTCCTCATAGCAGTCTGCGTCAAACATAGGGAACAGCTCGACGCCAATCTGACCACGGAAGGCATGTAAATGCGGGATGACCCGGGCAAGCTGACCCGGTTTATACACATTGGTACTGACCAAAAGATTCATGATATTTACCTCCTGCTTTCTGGTTTTTATTCTGAGCATCCGGCATGGAAAAATCCAGGGCTGCGTTCAGACGGCGGATTTCTTCTGGATATCCAAGGGACTTCTCGCTCTGGGCATCAAACAGATGCAGTTTGCGGAAATCAATATTGATGAAAATGTTTTCGCCCGGGCGCGGAACCGAGTCGTTGCAGATGGCAATCAGCTCGCTCTTTTCACCCTTTACATCAATATAAACTCCGTAGCGGTTTCCATAGTCCTCCACGTATTTTACGGTTCCGCAGATGGAAGTTTCCGTTGGACGGCTGCTTAAGACTATATGTTCCGGGCGGATGCCAACGCAGTATTTTCCGGATGGACAGGCATCTGCGATCGGACGCCACATCAGAGCCAGTCTGATCATCTGGTCCCCGATGGAGAGATTGCCGTTTTCATACTGGCAGGAGATGATGTTCATGGACGGAGAGCCAATGAATCGGGCACAGAAAATACTTGCCGGCATATTGTATACATGGCTTGGCGTGTCCAGCATTTCCATATTTCCGCGATACATGATGGCAACACGCTGTCCCACGGTCATGGCCTCAATCTGGTCATGAGTGACATAAACCATGGTCGGACGGTACATCTCGTGGATCTTGACCAGTTCTTTTCGCGCACGCAGGCGGAGCTGTGCATCCAGGTTGGAAAGCGGTTCATCCAGAAGAAAGTAGTCAGAGCGTTTTACGACGGCGCGGGCCAGGGCAACACGCTGGCGCTGTCCACCGGAAAGATCCTTCGGCTTGCGGTCCTCCAGACCTTTCAGCTGCAGCATTTCCAGTACTTCCTCCAGGCGGCGGTTAATCTCAGCCGCTTCCATTTTGTGGGCTTTCAGACCGTAGATGATGTTATTTTTTACAGTCATATGCGGGAAAAGGGCGTAGTTCTGGAATACCATGGATACGCCGCGGTCTCCGCAGGCAACATTGTTGACTACCTGGCCTCGCATATGCAGGGAGCCGGAGGTGATATCCTCCAGACCGGCGATCATGCGCAGGGTGGTGGATTTTCCGCAGCCGGACGGGCCCAGCAGAATCAGCCGCTCCCCTTCCCGGATTTCCATATTCAGATCATTGACGATCACATTTTTTCCGTATGCTTTTACGACGTGTTCAAAAACGATATTATTCATAAATCCTCCTGACAGATTAACCTTTTACGCCGGATGCGGCAAAGGTGTTGATGATATAGCGCTGGAAAATAAGATACAGAGCCAGCGGAATGATCATGGTGATGACGGATACGGCCATGGCAATGGTAAATTCGGTGCCGCCCTCAGCGCTGATGTACATCTGGAGCGCCAGGGAAAGCGTGTAGTTTTCCTTGCTCTTTAAGATGAGCACCGGCCATACATACTCGTTCCAGGAATTGATAAAGAAAATGATCCCGGTTGTAAGAATGGACGGGCGTACCAGTGGCAGGATGATATCGCGCATGATCTTGAGGCTGCCGATGCCTTCCATCCGCGCAGCCTCAATGAGGGCCTTCGGGATTCCGCGCATGGCCTGGCGCAGTAGGAAGATACCTAAAACATCCGCAAACTGCGGAAGTGCCACGCCCCAGATGCAATCCCGCAGACCGATTTTTGAAATCATCAGGTAGTTTGGGATCATGGTCACGGTGAACGGAATAAACATGGTACTCAGCATGATAAAGTAGAAAAACTGTTTTCCCTTGTACTCAAAATAGACAAAGGAATAGGCGGCAAACAGGCTGGTAATGGTTTTGAAGGCGGTAACGGATGCCGCGATCAGAAATGTGTTTAAGGTTATCTGGACAAAAGGCAGTTTTTCAAATACATGCCGGTAGTTTTCCAGAGTCGGGTGAGACGGAATGATCTCAAAAATGGTATTAAATGCGTCCTGCAGAGTCTTGAAGGAATTGGACAGAGCGAACACGATGGGAACCAGCATGAGGAAAACGATGGCGCCCAGGATCATGTGCCAGCCAATTTCCGAATGATTGTTAGTTTTCATAGTAGACTCCCTTCTCCACAAATTTAAATTCCAGAAGTAAAAGGACAATGAACAGCAGCATGGTCAGAATGGAAATGGCCGATGAGGTGCCGGTCCGATACAAGGTAAAGGCCTCGTGGTAGGAAGCGTAGATCAGGTTGGAGCTGGCGTAGTTCGGTCCGCCCTGGGTAATGACCTTGATGGGAGTGAACACATACTGGAGTCCCTGGACAATGGTGGTAATGAACACGTAAATTCCGGTAGCGGAGCTCATGGGCACGATGATGTCCAGAAAAATCTTCCACAGAGGAACCTGATCCAGCCGTGCTGCTTCAATAACTTCCTGGGATACGCCGGAGACACCGGCTAAAATATTGATGAAGTTGTAGCCGAAGGTCTTCCAGGTGGTAATGATGCAGAGCACGGCAATGACCCATCCGTCGGTTTTGGACCAGAAGGGCATCTGGATGCCGAATTTACCGAGAATGATGGCCACCGGTCCGGAAATCGGGTTTAAGATCCAGGTATAGAGGATGGAGCCGACCACCAGGGAGATGACGCTAGGAAGGAAGAACACAGCCTTGTAAAAACTCTTTCCATGCCGGATCACGGCGGAGAGGATAAAGGAGAGAATATACGGCAACACAAAGTTCAGGACCAGCAGAACCAGAATGTAAGCAAGGGTATTGCCCAGAATCTTAAAGGTATTCGGATCTCGGAATACGGCAATGTAGTTGTTCAGACCGACAAATTTTTTGACAGGCTTTACCATGTTCCACTCAAAAAAGCTTAAGTAAAAGGTATAAAGGAGTGGGTAAAACATAAAGACTGCGAACACGGCTAGGGACGGGATCAGAAACAGATATCCCAGAATCGTTTGTTTTTTTGTTTCTTTATTCAAGTGATTACCTCCGTAAATTCAGGAAAACCGGTACCTTCCCGTGAGCAAAAGGGAAAGTACCGGTCTGCATCTGGAATGTCAGCTTACTGTGCGTCTAACAGGGCATTGATGGCATCCTGGGTGGAAGTCATACCCTCCTCGGCAGTTACCTGTCCACCGAAGATCTGATCTCTCATATCCAGGAGCATCTGCTCAGCCTGAAGACCTGCATCACCCGGGAAGGATGTCCAGGAAACCACGCCGTCCATCTGCTCAATGGCAGCCTTCATCATCTCATTTTCAGCCAGGAAGGATTTCAGTCCGTTCTCTGCGTCTGCAACGTCCTTTCTTGGCGGTACATAACCGGTTCCGATGGTCCATGCAGCCATGGATTCCACGCTGTACAGGTATTTCTCAAACTCCCATGCGGCTTCCTTCTGCTCATCGGTCTGTGCGGTGATAGCTAAGAAGCATCCGCCTGCCGGAACTTTACGCGGGCTGCTGCCCCATGTCGGGGATTTTACGGTAGCGACATCGAACTGCGCGCTCTTCTGAACGGATGCGCGACGGGCAATGGTGGTGTAGAGCATTGCGCAGTTGCCATCAATGAAGCTCTGGCAGCCTTCATCCCAGGAAACATGGAGAGCGGCTCCGTCCTTGATGAGGTCAGCAACCATCTGCATAGCCTGAATGCCTTCCGGGCTTGCGAAGCTTGCCTGGATCTTGCCATCTGCGGTCTTGGTCAGCATGGAAGTGTTATTGCTCTCGATGAGTCCCTGCTGTGCCCAGAAGTCTGCCGGCTCTTGCATATAGAAACCATATTTTCCGGTCTTTTCCTGAACAGTTCTGGCAAAGGAATCAACCTCTTCCCAGGTCTTCGGTCCCTCTTCGGAAAGTCCTGCTTCCTTCAGCAGATCGCGGTTGATGTAGAGAACCGGGCTGCTTAAAGAATACGGTATTCCGACCTGTACACCATCACTGTTTACCGCCAGATCCAGGACGTTTGGCAGGAAATTGTCGGTCAGGAAGGTTTTGTCAGAAGCATCATACTGGTCGATGATCTCCTGTGGGGAGGTGTAGGAAAAGTTGTTGGAAAAATAATCCAGGAAAGCCCAGCCGATCTGAACCAGTGCCGGGGTATTGCCGGTAGCGGCTTCAGCCTGCAGGTTCTGCATCAGTCCCTTATACATATCAGGGTTATATTTAGCAACAACTTCAATGTGGTCATTGTTCTCATTAAAGTTTTTTACCAGTTCATCTACGGTCAGTCCGCCCTGGTTCTCTGCATTACAGTGCCAGTACTCGATAACGGTTTTGGAACCATTGCCGGAAGCGGTGCTCTCGGCGGAAGTGGTGGCTTCGGAAGTGGCGGAACCTGCTGTGGTATCTGCGGAAGTAGACTGACTGGATGAACCGCATCCGGTCAGAGAGATCATGGCACCAGCCATGCAAAGTGCTGTGAGACATTTTAGATTTTTTTTCATAATGTTTTTCTCCTCATGTTAGTCTGGCAATAGGATTGGTTATGTGTTTCACAGTTTCCGATTATAGTGTTGTATGGCCTTGACATCTATCATGAAACAGTAAAAACATTGTAAGTTTTTAAACAAGAAACTAGGAAAAATGCAAATAATTGTTAAGTATGTTAATTCTAAGAAAAATACCAAATTTGCAAGTTTGAAATTTTTGATTTTAGTGGAATGTTAAGATTAGCGAACGGGCAATAGATTATTTCCGCAAAACACCAATATCATCAGCATCGAGTACGATGATAATGAATACGGATTTTCTTCGATGTGAGAGTTCGGAAAAGATTGGATTAAAGATTCGATTCTTATACTGCAGTCAAAATCAAATATTCGGAGAAATCTTCTGATTTTGACTGTTCTGGGGAAATTCTAATAATTTGAGTTCAAATCTTTAGTTTGATATTGTTGCACTTGTGTAATAAACCATTCTGTGATAAGTTGTATCTATCTGCACTTTCTATACTTAGATAAGGGGGATTTTTTCATGTCTCAAGAATACATTACCTTTACAATCGGCCAGAAAAAGAATATTGCCCTGATTGCTCATGACAACGAAAAACAGAAACTGATTGCATGGTGTAAAGAACACAAAGCTGAGCTAGAGAAGCATAATCTTTACGGAACAGGTACAACGGCCCGCATGATCACAGATCAGACTGGACTTACAGTAAAAGGTTATAACAGCGGCCCATTAGGTGGAGACCAACAGATCGGTGCTAAGATTGTGGAGGGTGTCATTGACTTCGTGATTTTCTTTTCGGATCCGCTGACAGCGCAACCTCATGATCCAGATGTAAAAGCCCTGATGAGGATTTCCCAGGTCTACGATATTCCAATGGCCGTCAATAAATCCACTGCGGATTTTATGATTACATCCTGTTATATGAATCTTGATTACAAGCATGAAGTGATCAATTTCAAACAGCATATTGCAGATCGGGCAGAAACACTGTAAGTACCTGCCTGAACCACGCAATGAGACCGGTCCGTCACGCCGGTCTTATATTTTTCTTTATCAGAGATATGCTGTAGCCCGGGTCATACATTTTAGCTGTTTCTGTTGCTTCTGAAGAGCTCATTCAGGAGCCAATTCCAATACTTTTTTCCTTTCAGAATGCCCGTATATGAAAAATTTGAATTATTGGAAGCAACTAAGCGTGGAAAAGAATCATTTAAGCGCTAACGAGGTTTCACCCACTTTGGTTCATTTCGAGGAAAAAGAATGGCACCGGAACCGAAACTCCGATGCCTGTACATTTTCCTGTTTCATTTTGCGCCGTTAATCCTCTAATTCCCGGTCTATGAATTTTGCGGTTTTTAATACAAACTGAGCCACCTATTCTTTTGTCCAATCTTCAACTTCTAAGTCATCAACTCGGAAGAACTCTCTGGTATTATTTGTCACAATAACCAACCCTTCTGATCTCGCATGACCGGCAATCAGCATATCCATCGGACCAATTGGTGTTCCCTTTCGTTCAAGGTCTGCACGAACCTTTCCGTATTCTTCTGCAGCATAATTGTCAAACTGAAGAATAGAAATAGACGACAAGAACAATGTAATTGCTACACGGTTGCGTTCCACCGCCTGACTCTTTTCCACTCCATGCATCAGTTCTCCATAAGTAATGGACGAGATACACATATCGTCTGGATCATGCTTCAGAAAATTTTTTATGACTTCGGGCGGCTTATGCTTGATTGCATAGATACAAATATTAGTGTCCAGCATATACTTCATAGAGCTTCACGCTCCTGTACCGCAGGCTGTTCTCTGCCATCACTCATGAAGTCATCCGAGAACAGTTCCAAGCTGTTCAGGAAAGCGGACCACTTGTTTTCCTTCGGCATCAGAATAACAATATCACCGACCTTATTAATCGCCACTTCATCACCATTGAAGCGATATTCCTTCGGAAGTCGAACCGCTTGGCTCCGACCATTTTCAAATAACTTTGCAGTCATCATAGTAATGCACCTCCTTATATTATTAGTATATATCGTGGTATATATTTTGTCAAGTTATTCTCTGCGTTTCCAGGGATTTCGCTTTTAGCACTGTATATTTATAAATAGTGCCCCTCCAACACTATTTTTCTTTTGCTTCCTGAATAGCTGAATGCAAACAAAGTTCCCCCTTAGCTCGTTTCAAGGCGCCTGTTCTTATTTTCCCACTGACATACTATCCGCCTTTTTCATACAAGATACATTTTACTTTTTCCAACAATAGCTCATCACAAAACTTCCGGTTTACACTTTTTCGGCTGTTCACACTTTCTTTAAATCTTTGAATACAACGATACGGCAATTTCTGAAGAACTCCTTCCTGAGTCCATTCTAACATTTTTTTGCTTTTCGAATGCCCGTATATGTAAAATTTGATAATTCTGCCCAATAAACAGAAATATGTAAGAAATTGTTAATCTCATCTTTCTTGTCAGATATTCCTATTATTTCTATAATGAAAGTAAATACAAAATTGGAAATTCGCCTGTTTTCCGGAAAGGAGATGACATGATGAAACAAAAGAAGCGAGTCTGGATGTCCTTTAATTTATGGGAAGCAAATGTATTTGAACAGTACCTGGAAGAAATGGCAGCGCAGGGCTGGTTTCTGGAGAGCGTTGGCGGTTCTGTCATGAAGTTTCATAGAGCAGAACCTGCAAAGAGAAGATATGCAGCCCTTCTGGTTCCGGGAAGTTCTTCCCTCACAGGCGCGGACAGCTGGAAAGCAGAGCAGTTCCGTAAGCAGTGCCAGGAAGCCGGCTGGAATTTTGAATGCAGCGGTACTTTCTGGCAGATTTTTTATACGACGGATGATGCAGTGGAGCGTACAGGGGACATGACCGAAGAAAAGCAGTTCCTGATCCAGAAATCGCTTTCCTGGACCTGGTCTGTGAAGCTTTGTTACCCTGTTCTGATCGTATTAGAGGCATGGGCGGTATACCGATACTTGCAAAATCCAGGGAAACTGTTTTCCGATTCCATGCTGCTTCTTCTTAATCTTCTTATGGTTGGGATCTTTGTGTCCTGGATCGTTTCATATGTACGGATTTTCTGGTGGGTTTATAAGACTACCTCTGCTTTCAAAAAAGGGGAACCACTTCCGAAAATGGATCTTAGGCGAAAGGTAAACTTTAAAAAGCGCATTATTCTATTTGACGGCATCCTGATACTGGGGGGCCTGGCATTTTCTTCTTCCATGAGTGCCTTTGTCGGATTTATGATCTCTTCCGTACTCATTGTAGCAATTTCATTTTTTATGAGAAACTGGATCCGAAATAATGGAAGTGGTGATAACCGCGATGACTGGATTGGATACCTGGTTGGCGTCGCTGTGGTCTGCATGATCACCATTCCCCTGTGTAACGCGGCCACGTCACATTTTCTGGGAGAGGAAGAACCGGACGCTGATAAAAAGCAGACCATATTTGCAAGCTGCCAGAATGATGAATTTAAAATAAATGGTTCTGGAACGCCGGTAGGCGTTACCATATACAAAAGTCCCATTCCATGGATCATTCGCAAAACCAGCGAGTGTTATCCAAAAGACATGTCCGATTTGTGGGACCAGACAGAGCAGAAGCTTCCGGCCGAAATGGAAAGTCTTTCAAATGGTATGGAAGTGGCCTGGTACCGCTATATGTTCCGGAAAGATGAAACTAATCCGGATCCAGGAAGCAATGCTTCCGTGAATAAGGAGGAACCTGCTCTGGATGAGGTAATTTTAAAAGATAAATCACACCTGATCATTCTGGATTTCGGTGGTGGAACAGATCTGGCCGGCCTGAAGGAAGCAGTGGCTGCTTTCGAAGAGGATGATAAACCATATATGGGGGCACCGAAAATAGTTCTTGATGGACATAACTATTTTGCAACGGAATTATGTATTGTGAACGAGGTGCCTGAAAGGTATTTATATGCCGGCGAATTAACTGACCAGGAGAAGAAATATGCTTTCATTGATGGAAGCAAGTACTATACACCAAATAGTGATGGAGTGCCTGAAGACTTTTATATTTATCAGGAGTGTAGGACTCCAGTAAGCGAACACGAAGTGGATAATACTAAACGTCAGTGGGCGTATGTCAAATGGAGACTGGAAGATTAACAATATTGAGAGGTATCTATATGGAAAATAAGAGATTTGAAATTACTGAAACCGCTGGAAGTGTAAAGGGTTTTTATGTGGTAGTAGATAAAGAAACCGGTGTCAATTATGTTGTTGCAAAGTTTGGCACTGGTGTTGGCATTTGCCCTTTAATTGATAAAAATGGAAAACCCATTGTTACAGAGTAATTGCCTATAGAAAAGAGGTTTCCCACGCAACATGAACATCGGTTGCCTTCGAAATGAGTGATCAGCAAGCTGATGTCTCCTTTGATAGATATTGCCGTTTTGAACTGGAATCAACTGTATTCCTTTATTGTGAACGATTCCAATTGTATTTCTGTAAAGATTACGGATGAAACCAGGTACTCATGAAGAAATTATTATAGAAGAAGATGTTTATCCGTATGTATTCTATTTGGCATCTATTCCTTCGGAGTACATTTTTATTGATGCCGAAGGAAATGCACTTAATGACAACTACTGGCTTATAGGACTGTGAAATCGGGATTTGGAGGTAAAAAGCATGATGAAGCTCGATAATTTTATTAATATGATGACAGGACACTTTAATAACAAAGAGCAGTTTGATAATATGCAGAGAGAAGGGAAAACATATCCTTATGCAGAACACATTAATACAATCTGTAATGAGAAAATTTTGAACCTTCCTAAAGATTTTAATGGTAAATTTGTTGTTGAAGAAAGCTACTATGAGACAAATGGAAAACGACATGCTTCCCCACATCTTTTCCTTATTACAGAGAAAGAAGATGGAATTGTGTTGTATTCTTATGAAATACCAGAAGGAGAAGATAAAAGTACGTTTTCATATGATTCTATGAAAAATGCTGACTACACTGAATTGAAAAAATCTGAAAAATTCACTCCGGCGCTCTATCATGAAAAAGATGGAATCTGGGAAGGAGGCAGTACAAGCCAGTTTTCACCGGTAATGACATTTAAGCTTTGGGAAAAGTTTTCTGATAGTTGTCTGGAGGTATCTGAAAGCATGGAAGTTAATGGAAAGAAAACTTTTGGATATGATGAACCAATTATCTATAAGCGAGTATAATCCACGAATGGTATATTGCGATAAATTCCAATTTGCAGAATCAAGAAAATCTGAATTATGAAGGAAGAGTTTGCTTATGGGACAGATAGCAAATCAAATGGCATTAGAATTATTTTTTAAGATTAAAGAGCGCATAAAAGAAAAAAAGCAAAAACAAACCAATAAAAACAATGGTTCAAAGAAATAGACAACTTACAGTTTACCGATGCCAAAAGGTTAAAACAGTATATCGCGGAGACGATGGCATGAATAAGCTATACGATTTATTAAAATATATTATCTATGCGAGTTTCTACGTCATTGTGATTAAAACGGGTATGGATTTCTATGAGTATAAGCGCTTTCCGAAACTATACGAATCGTATTCTGCACCGTGGTATACAGAAGCATTACTGTATATCGCTGTCTCACTTTTCGTGATTGTCGTATGTTTTATGCTCAGAGTAATCATTGGACGAAAGATGAAGAAGAGGTGAGCTATATGTTTATGCTGTTTGAGATTATGTTTGAGATTATGTTTCCGATTATCTTCGTAATGGTTTTCGGCATGATCATCTTCCAGTTTGCGACAGGAATCGGAACATGGCATAAAAACAATCAGTCACCACGTTTGTCGGTGAGTGCAACCATCGTCGCGAAGCGTGAAAGTATCACAGGTGACCTGTCTGAAACGCATGGCTACCATTCAACTTCAAGTACCAGCTACTATGTCACGTTTCAGGTAGAGAGCGGTGACCGGATGGAACTGCCGGTTTCTGGCAGTGAATATGGAATGCTGGCGGAAGGCGACATTGGGAAACTTACGTTTCAGGGAACGAGATATCTGTCATTTGAGCGCGTGTGATTCTGGAGTGATAGTGTGAAAGAACCTAGAGATTTACAAAGAGGGGGCACTATGAAAAAGAAACAATGTGACAATATCATAAGTATTCTTCTGACATTTCACACTATTTGTTAGAACATAATCGTGCAAAAGTGCAGAAAAGAGAGATAATGATTGATTTAATTAATTATGTTACATTATCATTTGATTCCTATAATATTATCAAAAATAAAGAGAAATTAATATCATTTATCGATGAACTAAATTATGAAAAATATCATAGGCTAATTACAGAGAAAATATTAAATAATATTAATGAAAACGTAAAAATATTATATTGATGCAAATTAATTTCTTTAGTGGATATGATATTTGTTCACATGGGGAAATTATACTGCTCGTTGATATTTAAATGTATGCTGACAAAGGACTCATGATGTGCACCACTTAATTATAAATTACTTGGTGGGAGCTGGAAATAGGTGTTGTATAGTATTTTAGATTTATTCTCTTGTTGGTATTACGACAGATAATGTGCCATTTTTTCACATTGAAATATAATTCAGTTGAAAATAAAGGAGATACCATGAAAAAGTTGATTAGTGATTATGAAGATGAAAAAGTAGATG
>ERZ791842.1112-NODE-1112-length-15834-cov-10.6334_pt1 | contig 15834 bp, 8 predicted proteins | sample MGYA00509944_ERZ791842 | MGnify/ENA primary metagenome ERZ791842 (study PRJEB30046, sample SAMN00715263) | human gut metagenome | study: EMG produced TPA metagenomics assembly of the A metagenome-wide association study of gut microbiota in type 2...
AGCAAGTATTGTCTATTTTTAATAGTTATCTATTATTTAACGGGAGGAAATAATTAAACTATGTTTTGAACCATGAATTAAATAAAAATGACTCTCAATTATTGGAAGTCAATTTATTAAACCAATTAAAGCTTGCAAAACGTGTAAATCTTTTTGATTATTCTTTAGAAGAATTACAAGCCGTTCATGAGTATTGGCGGTCAATGAATCGTTACTCAAAACAAGTTTTGAATAAAGAGAAAGTGGCTTAATATGGCAAATATAGTCAATTTTACTGACAAACAGTTTGAGAATCGCTTAAATGATAATTTAGAAGAATTGGTTCAAGTAAAAAAGCGGTTGAATCGCCAACCGCTTTTTTACTTGGTGGGCAATCAGGGTCAGGGAAAACCAGTTTGCGAAGAAGATGATTGAGCAGGCAGGAACAAAGTGATAAATTCAAATTGTGAGGGAAAATACAGATGAATCAAGGAAGAATTATTGTGATTACAGGCTCACCGGGGACAGGAAAAACAACAACTGCGTCAATTGTCGCAAAGGAATCAGATATGGATAAATCAGTGCATATGCACACCGATGACTTTTTTCATTACTTAAGCAAAGGCGCAATACCACCACATTTGCCAGAATCCAACAAGCAAAATCTGGTTGTCATTGAAGCCTTTTTAGAAGCTGCAAAGCGATATGCTCGTGGCGGATATGATGTAATTGTAGATGGGATTGTCGGGCCATGGTTTTTGGAGCCATGGAAAGCTCTTGCCCAAGAAGATTACGAGGTACACTATATTGTATTAAGAGCGAGTAAAAAAGAAACTATGAAGCGAGCTGTGGAACGCTCAAAATTAGATAGAAAAACAAATATTGAATTAGTGGAAACAATGTGGGAGCAATTTTCCGGTTTGGGGATATATGAATCAAATGTCATAGACACAACTACATTCACAATTAAAGATACGGTTTCCGCAATAAAAGAAAGAGTTGCATGTGGGACGTCTTTACTATCTTAGACATTCCCATTTGTCAGGAAGATAGCAAAGCCAGCCGAGCCAGTCAACGGTCAAGATGAACGGCGCATTTCATGCGCCGCCGTTGACAGTCACGCCCGTCTTTGCTAAAAAGTAATCAAGGCGGGAAAGCCCTAACTCAGATGTTCCGCATGATGGTTTTCTCAGTGCAATATACTCAACTCATCCATGCAACGATGATAGGGTTGCAGCATTGCAAAATTTAGGTGTACCCTATTCTCGATACTAAATTCATAATCTCACAAATTGGCAAGCAGTGTAAACCTGTACAGGTTCACTCATTTTCTCGATTTTCCCTTCGGTGCAATCTTCGCAAATTTGCTTGTTGGGGAAGCATCCCCAATCCCCTTTGAACATCATCTGCCGATGATGGCTACACGATTTTCAATCGTTTCTCAAAGAACAGTAGAATAAAAATTTGCCCATGGTTGAAAGCACCGAAATCGAAAAGCAAAAAAGCAGCCACGATCCGCACCCTTTGGGGAGTGCAGACCGTGGCTTTTTGCTTTAACGGAAGTTCTTCTTTTCCTCTTTCTCTTTCTCTTTTTCCTGCTCTTTCTGCCTGTCGATATTCAAAATCGTTTCAACCGTCCGTTTGGCAATCAGCAGTTCTTCTTTCTCTTTTCTGATCTGACGGTACTCAGCGTAGTCCTGCTTTTTCTGGACTGCCAGCTGATGAAACTCCTCATACAATGATTGCATGGACGGGAGCTTTGTAATCTGCAATTCATCAAAGGCTTGCTTCGCCGCTTTATGAATTGTGATTTCCTGACGGTGTTCTTCAAAGAATTTTTTGCTATATCCAGACTTGCGGTACTCGATATAAATTTGCCTTGTGTTGCGATAATTTTTGATGTGCTGCTGCAACGCCTGAACCTCAACCATACGTTTCTCTGCGACCTTGATAGAATCAGAAAGCGCATCGAACCGGGCAGACAGATTTTCAATATGAGCAGTCAGATCGTCGTAGTTGCCCAAGCCTTTTTCTTTCAGTAGGATTACCGTTCGGGCAGCTTCTTTTCGGTTGAACTTCTTCGCCCACTTTTCATAACCGACCGTCTTGCCCTCGGCCATCTTTGCCTGAATATCAATCAGCATCTGGAACTGCTTCGGGGCAGGAGCCTTGGCAGAGCCGCCTTTTGATTTGTGCAGGTTCTTGCCGGAGATAACCGCTTGAATTTCCTCTTTGCTATATCCTTCGCCCAGGGAACGCAGCCGAATGAAACGCTTCTGATTCTCGCCCTTGAACGCAGGCTGCTTTCCATCCTTGAACTCAAATCCCATGTCAGCCAGAGCCTGAACAAAGCCATCAAAGCTCTTTGGTTTCTGCTTCAGCACCGCATCAATCGCATCACATAATTCGTCACGCTGGGTACGCTTCTTGGGATAAACAGTTCTTTTCTGGCGCTCCCGATACGGCTTCGGTGTAATAATGGACAGCCCGTGTTCCAGGCAAACCATATCACTGAGTCTTTGCACCGCCAGACCGGAAAGAAAGAAGTTTTTGAATTTCCGTGTGGCATCCAGCGAGGTCGAATTATAAATGATATGATTGTGAATGTGGGATTTGTCGATGTGGGTCGCAACGATGAAAGCGTGTTTTCCCTTTGTCCATCGCATCGCTGTTTCATAGCCGACTTGGTTCGCTTCTTCCGGGGTGATTTCTCCCGGCTTAAAGGACTGGCGTATCTGGTATGCGATGATATTGTTCTTCTGCTGTCTGCCGGTAATATGCTGATACTGCCGTTTGGAAAGCAGAAATTCCTCATCTGCTGTCTTTGGATCACACTCATAGGAACTGATAAATTCGCCATCATTGGTTTTTGCGGCATTTTGTGAGTAGTCGGTTCTGTCTGCCAAACATTGAGCGACCGTCTTTCCCTTATTCACATGGAGTGCAATCAATCTTGTCGCTGCCATTCCCATCACTTCCTTCCCAAAAAGAAAAAGCCACCGGTCGGTGACTTTTCTCTGATATTATCTTATGACCTGATAAATGCTCCCAGACTTTCTCCAATATTCTCGACTTTCATAACAGCCCAGACGAGCAAGAACACCGCTGCTATTGTCGCAATTCCAAGAACCACAAGAATAAGCAGGGACTGCCACAAAGCCTTTACAATGCAGTAAATCGCAGATCCGCCAATGACCAAGAGCAATAAACCAATTACATAGGACACAACATTTGTAAGCAGATTTCCAAGAATGCAAATCACTTTTACAACGAACAGCACCGGCAGTGCCAATATCTTCAATACCAGCTTCATAGGCTCAACCCCTTTCTTTTAATTATATTGTACAAGGGTATCTGCCATAACGCAATGATGTCAACCCTTATGTAAAAGCCGCAGCCGAAACTGCGACTTCCCAACAAGTTGTCGGATTACTGGATTGAGGACAGGCGAACAAGAACTTCTCTCATGTCCGTCCAGATCTCCTCCAGCCGTTTTTGCAAATCCTCAATGTCAGCACGATAGATGCTGCCTGTTTCGTTCGCTCGCTTTGCGTACTGGTTCAGGTTGTTGGAGCAGATTCGCAGGAGCGAAACCAGGGCTTTCACATCCTGCAAATCCAGTCTGATACAGTAACCATCCAGAGCCATTTTCCGCAGATAGGCTCCCATGCTGCGGATGCCAAGCTCGTCCATCTTCTCATGGATTCGCTCGACCTCCTCCTTGGATGCAAGGAAATGAACATCCTGATCTCGCTTTGCCATTACAACACCTCCTCACGGGTTTCAGAGTATTTTGCAGGCGGGATATGCTCCGCTTTGGATTTCAGATCAGCCAACACAGAAGGACGCTCTGACTCGCTTCTTTCGTCACGATTTTCCACAGAGTCCTCCATATTCAGGGCTGCATCCAGTTCTGCCAGTCGCTGACTTTTGGCTGTCAGCTCTGCTTCCTGCGGGAACGGTTTTCCAACCTCCGCCTTGGCTGCTTCCTGCTGATTGTAGAGATTATTCAACTGCTCATTGGCTCGTTCTAAGCGCTCAAGGATGCCTGCAAGGGCATTGTCCAGTCGGGTGATATTTCCTCGTGCGTCCGTTCCAAGGGCTACTCTGTGGCTCACAGCGCCCTTCAGGGTCACATCGAACTCGTTCCGGAAACTGTCAAACGAAAGCTCCATCTGAAAGCCACGGTAACTGCCAAGAGGAACCGGATCGGCACTTTTCGTGTCCTTACAAGCCGCAAGGAGGATTTCACCGGCATCTGCCTTTTCGGTGTAGGCTTTGCCCATGATTTCCATGCCGCAAAAGCCATCGGCAATCTGCGGGTGTGCTTCCACGGTTTTAATATCAGCTTCAAAGCCATGAATATAGCCTGTCTGCTTTTCAATCTCAGCCGGGAAGTATTTCAGAAGCTTATCTTCCATACGGTACTGCTGGCTCTGGTGGTCAGCTTTCAGCACCTTCAGCCTTGCCACATCAATGTCCAAGTCCATCTTTTCCTTGATAAGCGGATTGCCGGCACACAGCGCCTTGATCTCCGCATAGGACAGCGCCTGCTCATCCACATCGTCACAGGAGCGAACCGGTGATTTGGAGGTCATAATCTGAGAAATAAACTTCTGCTTGTTTTCCAAGGTCTGATACAGGTAGGCATCGAAGGTTCCCTCGGTCACATACTGATACACCTGAACCTCTTTGTTCCGGTTGCCCTGACGGATGATACGACCGTTTCTCTGGGTCATATCAGACGGACGCCAACCCACATCCAAGTGGTGAACTGCCACCAATTTGTCCTGGACGTTGGTTCCTGCACCCATCTTTTGCGTACTGCCAAGAAGCACTCGCACCTGCCCGGTACGAACCTTGGCAAAGAGGTCTTTTTTCTTTGCCTCGGTATCTGCATCATGGATAAAGGCAACTTCTTCCGCAGGCACACCGTTTGCAATCAGCTTGGTTTTGACATCATCATAGACATTGAAGGTTCCATCATTTTTCGGTGTGCTAAGGTCGCAGAACACCAACTGGGTCAATTTGTCAGCCTGACCGTCCTGCCAGATACGCAGGATATTTCCCACGCAGGCATTGAGCTTGCTGTCAGGGTCATCGGGTAACAGGGTGTTCATTAGCCGCTGATCCAGTCCCAATTTTCGTCCGTCGCTGGTAATCTTGAGCATATTATCGACGGACGGGTCTACAATACCGGCATGAACATCTGCTGCTCTCTCTGAAAGGGAAGCCACCATATCCTTCTGGTACTCAGAGGGCTGAACCACAACCGTTTCAAACTTTGCTTCGGGAACAGGGAGATGCAACTGGTCAGAGGTCTTGATGTCGGCAACCTCCTTGAACATATTCATCAGTTCAGGCAGGTTGAAGAACTTCGCAAATCGGGTTCTGGCACGATAGCCGGTTCCCTCCGGTGCAAGCTCAATCGCAGTTGTTGTTTCTCCGAAGGTCGATGCCCAGGAATCAAAATGGGTCAGGTTCTTTTGCTGGAGCGTACTGTACTGGAGATAGCGCATGACCGTATAAAGCTCGGTCATCGAGTTACTTACTGGAGTACCGGTTGCAAAGATCACACCACGCCCGCCGGTCAGCTCATCCATATAGCGGCACTTCATAAACATATCCGAAGATTTCTGGGCTTCGGAGGTGGACAGACCTGCCACATTTCGCATTTTTGTGTAGAGGAACAAATTCTTGAACGCATGGCTTTCGTCCACAAACAGCCGGTCTACACCCAACTGCTCAAAGGTAATGACATCATCTTTCTTGTCAGCGGCAAGGAGCTTGTCCAGTCTGGCTTCCAATGATTTTCGTGTTTTCTCCATCTGCTTGATCGTGAAGTTTTCGCCACGCTGCCATTTCAGCTCCGCAATCGCACCCTCGATCTCATCAATCTGCTCCCGCAGCTGCCGTTCCTGTCGTTCGGCAGAAAGCGGGATTTTTTCAAACTGGCTGTGACCGATGATGACTGCATCATAGTCACCCGTTGCGATACGAGCGCAGAACTTCTTACGGTTTGCTGTTTCAAAATCCTTCTTGGTGGCAACAAGGAGCTTGGCACTCGGATAGAGGTGCAGGAACTCGTTTGCCCACTGTAAGGTCAAGTGATTCGGCACAACGAACAGGGATTTCTGGCTCAATCCAAGCCGTTTACTCTCCATAGCCGATGCAGCCATCTCGAAGGTCTTGCCCGCACCAACTTCGTGTGCAAGCAGCGTATTTCCACCATATAGCACATGAGCGATAGCATTTCTCTGGTGTTCACGGAGGGTAATATCCGGGTTCATGCCGCCGAAACGGATATGAGAGCCATCATACTCACGAGGTCTGGTGGAGTTAAAAAGTTCGTTGTACTTGGTGGAAAGGGTTTCTCGTCTGTGCGGATCTCTCCAAATCCAATCTCGGAACGCATCCTTGATTGCCTGCTGTTTCTGCTGTGCCAGGGTAGTTTCTTTTTTATTGAGGACACGCTTCTGCTTACCATCTGCATCTTCAATCGTATCATAGATACGAATATCCTTCAGATTCAGCGTTTCCTCCAGAATCCGATATGCGTTGGCTCGCTCTGTACCGTAGGTGACATACGCCGCCACATCGTTGTAGTTGGGAGAACTCTTACCGTTGATGCGCCACTCTGCGGTCAGCTCGGAGAACTTGACCTCAATGGAACGGCGCAAGTAATACGGCGTTTCAAAGGTTTCCTCCATGAACTGCTGAATATAATCGGCATCAATCCATGTTGCACCCAAACGCACATCAATCTCGGACGCATCCAAGTCCTTCGGCTGTGCTTTCTGCAAGGCTTCCACATTGATGTGGAAGGAAGAATCCCTGTCTGCCGCCATCTGTGCGACACGCAGCTTGCTTCTTACATCACCGGAAAGGTAATCATCGGCAGTCTGCCATCCAACTTCCACAGCATCGGGAGCCATCGGGTCTTTGAAGATCACCCCTCGAAGCTCTGCCTGAATCGCATCGTATTCTCCAGGTGTTCCAAGCAGCTGTGCCATAAACGGCAAATCCACCTTGCCACGCTCACCGATAGAGATTGCCAGAGCTTCGGACGGCGTATCCACGCTCGTCACTCTGCGTTCCGGCTTGATGGTTCGCTTGGTGAACATATCCGCCTTGCTTTTCAGATTGCCGTCCTCATCCACATTTTCCAGAGAACACAGGAGATAGTAGGAGGAATCGTCAGCAAATGCCTGACCATTGGCTCGATTATTGATAAGCCCGTTCTTTGCGGCAAACGCATCGTAGGCATCATTCAGTTCTGCCTGTTTCTGAGTAATCATTTCATCCGGGTAATCCTCAAGCTGATATTCGATCAGCTCGTTGACGATACCACGAAGTTCCACCATGCCCATCACACGGTCTTTTGCTTTCTCATTCAGGTCTACACGGCGCATCAGGGAGTTTTCACGGAAGTACACATTGCCATCCACCACGGTATAAGAGAAATTCTTTACATCCGGGGTTGCAGGAATGGTTTCGATTTCCTTACCCTTGTCAGCTTCGGGAAGCTCCACAGCCTGATAGGTTCCTTGGATGTGGGAAACTGCTTCTTTCAGAAGTTCGGACAGTTCCATGCCCTCAATGGGACGCACTGTAATGTCCATGCCGTAGGCGGTACTTTCTTCCACCGTATCGCCCAGAACCATTTCAGGATGAGCGACAAAGTAGCTGTTCATGGTGTGTCCTTCTTCGGTGCGGTCAAGGTTTACCCATTCCGGTACAATGTCAATCGGATGGTCACGCTTTTGCAGGAACAGGATGTCGGACACGACTTCCGTGCCTGCGTTTTTCTTAAAGGCATCGTTTGGCAGACGGATTGCACCAAGCAGTTCCGCCCTCTGCGCCATATATCGCCTTGCGTCAGAGTTCTTGGAATCCATGGTGTAACGGCTTGTCACAAAAGCGACCACACCACCGGGACGAACCTGATCCAAAGCCTTGGCAAAGAAATAGTTGTGAATGGAGAATCCCAGCTTGTCATACGGCTTGTCGGACACTTTGTAGTTGCCGAAAGGGACATTACCCACAGCCAGATCGTAAAAGTCTCGGCGGTCTGTCGTTTCAAAACCGGCTACTTTGATTTCTGCGTTGGGATAGAGCTTCTGAGCAATTCTGCCGGTGATGGAATCCAGTTCCACACCATACAAACGGCTGCTCTGCATTTCAGGAGGGAGCATACCAAAGAAGTTGCCGATACCCATAGCAGGCTCCAGAATATTTCCTGTTTCAAAGCCCATCTGTCCGACCGCATCGTAGATGGAGCGAATGACCGTAGGGCTGGTGTAATGTGCGTTCAGGGTGGAAGCTCTTGCCGCAGCATATTCATCTTCGGAAAGCAGGTTTTTCAGTGTCTGATACTCCTTCGCCCAATTTCCCTTGTCCGGGTCAAAGGCATCTGCCAGACCGCCCCAACCGACATAATTCGACAAAATCTCCTGTTCTTCGGTAGTGGCGTTCCTGTTCTCGCTTTCCAGTTTGAACAGAGTTTCAATGGCTGCGATGTTTCTTGCGAATTTCTGCTTCGGTCCACCTTCACCGATGTTGTCATCCGTGATGTGGAAGTTCACCGCAGGAACAGGTGGGATTTCTCTGGTGGTGATGGACTGCTCAAGCTGAGCGATAATGTCCATGACTTCGGCATTCTGCCATCCGTCCACCTGGGCATAATCCTGAATGATGGTGTCCTTTCCATCTACGCACTGTACGAAGTCCAGACTACCCGGCAGATCTCTGGTATTCATTGCACCCAGGGCTTTTCTCTGCGTGTCAGGAAGTGCATAGTAGGCTCGCAGGGCATCATCAAAGGAACTGTATTCCTTGATGTCCAGCGCACCCCGCTTCTGAATGTCCTCGGCAACATAAAAATGATCGATGAAGTGTTCCGGTTCCTGCTGTTCGGGTTCCGCACTGGCTCTGACCTGTGCGTGTGCCTTTTCGTCAGGGTAGTCCCCATAGATACGGATGCACTTATGCTCCTGCTGATCGTAAACGGCAGCACCATCGTACTTGAATCCGTCATCCTCCATGGTTCCGTCCACATAGCCCTGGGCAGCTTTTTCCGCTTCTTCCAGAGTGTAGTAGTCCAGTTTATCATCGAAGCCGTTTTCAAAGTGATGGTAGGCGGCAACCAGATAGCGGGGAGCCATGCGCTCCTCGTAGCTGTTAATCATCTCAGGTGTCAGCCATTCTGGTTTGTCGGGAATCATTTCATACAGCTCACGCATCTTGGCAATCTGTGCATGGCGGTTGCCTGCCCACAGATGCTTTTCGCTGTGCTGTCCTGCACCAAGGAAGTATTCGCAGTCCATACGCAGACGGTCTAACAGCTGATACTCAGGGGTGTAGTCCCTCGGTTCGGTTTTGCCCAGAAAATCCTCTGTAACGGGCTTTTCTTCGGTTTGGGCATCAACCCTTACCGCATGGTTTCTTTCGTCCTGAGAGAGCATACGCTCGAAATTCTCACGATTCTCGGCACGGAAGATGGGATAAGCAAGCGTAGGGTCACGCAGCTGAACTTCTCTGTCCGTGATCTGCTCCACACGGAAAGCTGTATCGTCCAGATATACCGTGTCACCGACCTGATAATTCCATTTCGGTTCCTCGGAAGCAGATGCTTCCACAACTTCGGCAGGCTCTGCCACAGGCGCTTCTGGCTGAACCGACTCCATCGCAGCTACGGACTGACGAACTTCCTCCAAATAGTCATTGGCAAGCCATTCGTCCGTGAAGTATTCCGTAACGCCTTCCGGGTCTACATAGTAGTCATCGGTCTGATTATCCCAGATCGCATACTCGCCATCCTCGGTATCAATCACTGCGAAACGGTCATAAACATCTTCCAACGGATCAGTTTTAGCTTCTTCGATAGCCTGTCGTTCCGCTTCTTCCTCCGGGCTGAGGTAGCGTCCCTTTCGTATCAGACCGTCGATTCTCTGCACCACCTGCGCCCAGGACATCTGCAATTTATCGCAACCGCTCTTGGTGTAAGCAACACCCTTGGCATCGTGATCCTGACCGCTGTGCGTTGCACCAGAGCAGGCATGGGAATGACCACCGGTTCCGTATTCATGCTTCAGGAAGTCCATCTTTTCCTTGGCAGAATGATTCTCCTGCCAGTAGTTATAAATACGGGCTTTACCACCGGAAAAGCCGCTTCCACGGGTCAAGTCTGCATTGACTTCATCATCCGTAATGAACTGGCGGACAAGGGGCATCTGCATCATATCGGTCTGATACTCACGCAAAGGCATATTCAACTCATACAGCTGTTTCTGAATGAGATTCAGCTTGTGATAGTGAAAACGAAGCAGATCGGGATTTTCCGCAAGGGTTTTTCTAAATTCCGAATACTGCTGTACCAAGGTTGCGTGGAAACGAGGGTCATCCAACTTTTCAGCCAAGTCTGCGGTTTCGTCAGGGAAACCACGAAACGGTTCCTGATGAAGAATTGCCAGATAGTTGCTGGAACGGGCTTCTTCACTCAAATCGTGATAAAGATGCCACAGGGATTCTGCCAACTTCTGACGCTCATATCCGGATGCTTCTACCAGTTCCACATTAGTTGCGAACCGACCATTTTCAAGCAGTTCTCCAATGCGCTCGGCAACCGTTTCCCAAGAAACGATCTGCGCTCTGGGGCTGTCAATGGCAGAGGAACCTTTGGCAAGGTGGATACCGTCCTCGGCATACCACGCACAGATATTCCCGCTATCTTCTTTCAGACCATAGCCGCCGTGATAGACCTGCTTTAAGGTCTGAACGATTTCTTCCAACGGCTTCTGCTTCATATATTCCAGCGCTACGACTTTTCGGGCTTCATCGGTATTGCTACCAAGCAGAAGGAAGTGGTCGATTTCTTCCTGGGCAAAAGAAAAAGCAGAGGGCGTAAAGCTCTCTGCTCGGTCGATAAAACTGATTTGTTCATTTTCGGAGAGGAAAAGGTTCAGACTCAGCTGTTGATAAGCTCCGTCATCACGACTTCCTCCGCCTGTGCTTTCAGGCTGTTCATGTGCTGCACCCACGCCATCTGCTGCGTTTCCTTGTCCGGTGCGGGGCTGTCCTTCAGGTACTGCTCCATCAGAAACTCCACTCTGGCTTTCGCTGTTTCCTCGATCTCCCACAGGTGCGGGAACAGGCTCTCCGTCAGAATCATGTCGTTCAGGAGCATCGGATTGTTCTGTTCCAAAAATGCTCGACGCATCCTGCCGTACTTGCCCAGAGGTTTCTCTCCCTCGTTCTCCAACTGAAGGTTCGGAATCTGATAATCTCCGGCCTGTCTGTAAGTCATCTCGCTCATAATCTGTACTCCTTTCGGTAGCTTTAATCTGCTCATGTTCTCCAATCGCTTTTTCGATTTCCTGAAACATCCTTGTGCTGATGGCATTCACCGCAGTACCAAGGGCATTTACCGTCTGTCTGGTGTTAAAATCAAACACCTTCTGGAAATCCTCATGCTCGAAGTAGTTGTCGGGACTTTCCACGAACCGGCAATACATCGTATAGGATACGCTGTTTGCCACCGCATTTTTGAAAGCTACTTCGATGTTGAGTTCATCATACTCCTCAAGGAAGCTGTTGGCAACGATGTCGAGGAACTGCTTTTTGTAATCGTCCCAATACTCAGCCGCCAGTGCGGATGCAATATCTTCAAGCTGTGCTTCCAGTACCCCGTCAGCGGCAACACCGAAGGTACGCTCCATCGCTTCCATGACATAGGAGCGGTTTTCAGGCGTCACCTCCCACGGTTTCAGTTCCGGGGAAGAACGGCGAACGCCGGTATCCGCCACATCAAACACATAGCGCAGATACGGTTTATCCCTGTTCATCACAAACAGAGCAATGCCGGTAGAGCCACGCTTTACATATCTGCGGTAATTTTCAGCGTTCCAGTCCTCATAGGGCTTGCAAAAGGTCGCATTGGGGCGCTGAGCATAAATCATCACCTGTTCCGGATAGGTGAACTCATAGTTGCGGGACATCGTTCTCAAAAACGAAGTCCAGTTATCTGTGTTCGAGGTGATTTTCCCAATCGTTTCTTTTGCTAATCCGGAATAAAATCGCTCTTTTGCGTTCATTGTATCCCTCCAATCCTATCAATCCGGATAAAGGTTCAGCTTCTCAAAGGCGGCATCGTCCATGGCTGAAACTTTACGGAGAACCGAGTCTGCCAAAGCAAAAAGCTCTGACTCGTCCTCCGAAAGCTGTTCCTTCATCAGTGTCAGTGCTTCACACAGCCCTGACCTTGTGCCAGGGCTGTAAAGCATCATCATGTTCCGCTCATCCTGTGTGAAATCCATCATTCAATCTCCCTTTCCGGGTGGCTCTTGGGCGGCTTATGGGAAACATCCGGCACGGGCTTTTCCTTTAACTGCTCCAACACCGAAGGACGTTCCTCTAATCCGGACGCTTTTCCGTTATTGATGATACCGTCAATCATCCCATAATCATCTTCCATTGCCATCTCTGCGTTTTTCAGGTAGTTTTCGGACTTCATAAAGTTTTCCAGCTTCTGAAACCCAACAGAATCTACATAGTGAAAGGATACCTCACCGACTACCTTTAAGGCTACGATGTCGCTGACCGACATACTGTGACCACGGAAATCATCCGGGTGGTCAATATTGAACTTTACATACAAATCTTCCAGCTGCCGATTCACATCCTCGGACATAGAAATGGAGCCATGATAGACCACCTCGTAACGGTCAATCTCAGGCTCCATTTCTTTCTTCTGAAGGTAGCTGTAATTTGCAAACATGAGCGGGATATTATCGTCTACATCTTCCCGCAGCTGAAGAATCGCATAGGAATCCGTGGGGCTTTCCAGAAAAGCAACCATTCTGTCATCCGGGGTGGTATTTCCGTGAACATCATCCCATTTTTCGTTTTTCATATCCGTGTCCTCCTTATCGTTCAGGCTCTTTGCGTTTGGGAGAGGGACTGGCAGGCGCAGCTTTTTCTGCGGCCTGTGCCAGTTTTTCCATGACCGACTCACGCTTCGGAGAGTCGAGCTTATCCAGCTGACTTTTCAGCACTTTGGCAACCTCAACCGCAGTTTCCTCACGGGCTTCTTCAATGGCTGTATTCAGGAACTCACGATACGGAGCCGTATTACCAGCGGCAAGATCTGCCTTGATTTCTTGGATATGCGCCTGCACATCATCGACCTGATCCATATATTCATAGGGGTCGAAGTTCTCTGCAAAACGGTCGAGCTTAAAAGCAAGCTCAGCGATAGGGTCATTGACCACCACCGCCTGTCTGCCGACTTCAAAAGCCTGCTCCATGACATCCTCATAGAACATTGCCCGCAGTTCCCGGCGCTCCAGCCCGAAGGATTCCAGAATATCCCGGCGGACTTCGAGCATGGACAGTTCAGGGTTATCAACCTGACCGCCATCAATCTCGTTGTAGTTTTCATCCAACAGGGTGTAGTCGTAACCATCTTCGCAGGTCTGCACCGCAAGGATTCTATCCTTTCCGACCTTCCATGCGGCTTCATCGCCCATAATCTCAGGCTCCGGCATATAGCTTGCGCCGTTGCGCTCCATAATTTCTGCAAACTGGCAGATATGAAACACATTGTATCCGATCTGCGTATGATACTCGTCAATGAAGGTGCAGGGCTTCACAACCATTTCATCCGGGTAGTGAATCTGCACACAGCTGCCATCGGGGATATGAAACAAATCCTTATAATGGCTGTCGATAAATCGGATTTCCTTACCATCCGGGTTGTACTCATTTGTCATTTGCGCTTTCCTCCATTTTCAAATTCCATACTGAACTTCGTTTTGCCATCATCTGATACCTCCATAAAGACGGTGGCATCAAAGGTGTTGCCCGTTCTTTCGGACTTGCAATTCTTGAGCTTTACCTTGCCGGAACCAAGCAATTTCTGCGCCGTGGCAGAAGTCATGCTCTTGCCGATGCTCGCAAAGTAGCGATTGTTTTTCCAGAGGGCAAATTTGCAAGCTCTGTTGGAACAGAAAAATGCCTTGGCTTTGTCCTCTACAGCACTGCCGCAGAGCGGGCATTTGCCGATAGAATTGGCTTCTTTCGACATCATAACCTCGGAATCACGGATTACTTCATAGTTCTGAATCAGACCGGCAATCACATCTTTGATCTCGTCCATAAAGTCCTCGCTGGCATATTCGCCTTTCTCAATGAGCAACAATTTTTCTTCCCAATCCGCCGTCATGGATGGGGACTGAATCTGTTCCGGCATGACTGTTACCAGAGCCGTACCCTTGTGGGTCGGAATCAGGTGTTTGGTTTTCTTATCACCCTTACGCTCCAGAAAACCGATGCGAACCAGCTTCTCAATGATACCGGCACGGGTCGCAGGCGTTCCCAAACCTTTGCGCTCCACCTCATCAGGCATTTCGTCCGCACCGGCAGTTTCCATAGCAGAAAGCAGAGTATCCTCGGTAAAGTGTTTAGGGGGAGATGTTTTCCCTTCCTTGATTTCCGTGCCGCTGACGGTCATTTCGTCACCAACGGAAACAGAAGGGAGTGTCTGCACGTTTTCGTCGGATTTTGTCGAATCATTTTTCTGAACCAGAGCTTTCCATCCATCCTGCACAACAGTTTTGCCTTTGGTGGAAAACACGGTACCGCCACAGTCCAGCTCAATAACTGTCTCTGCGTATCGGTGCGGATCGCCAACAGCTACGCACAACCGATTCGAGATCAGTTGCAAAATTGCAAGTTCACCCTTGGGAAGTTCGCTCAGATTGCATTTCTGCAATTCTCTGGTCGGAATGATGGCATGGTGATCTGTGACCTTTTTGTTATTCACAACCTGCTCTGCATGAACTGGTATGTTATCCACATCCTCCACGGGGAATGTGTGGAAAGCCAGCTTTACGAGGTCGGTCAGGCTATGTGCCATATCTTCCGTCAGAAACCTGCTGTCGGTACGGGGATAAGTGACCAGTTTCTTTTCATAGAGGTTCTGCGTGTAGTCCAAGGTCTGCTGTGCCGTGTAGCCAAGCACACGGTTGGCTTCTCTCTGTAAACTGGTCAGGTCATAGAGCGCAGGCGGCTTTTCTGTTTTCTCCTTACATTCAGCTTTCTGAACGATTGCCACCGAACAGCTTTGTTTGACAGCTTCGGCTGCTGCCTTGGTTTTGAAGCGTTCGCTTGCAGCCGTAAAACCATCCAATCCAATCTGAACTGTGTAGAACAGTTCAGGCTTGAATGCGGAAATGGCAGCTTCTCGCATAACAGCCATAGCAAGGGTAGGGGTCATAACACGACCAACATTCAGGGTCTGCCCGTAAAGGGTCGAAAAAAGTCGAGTAGCGTTAATACCAACAATCCAGTCGGCTCGTTCTCGACACAGTGCTGCTTCATACAAAGCATCATATTCCGTTCCAGACCTGAGATTTTCAAAGCCCTCCTTGATTGCTACATCTTCCATCGAGGAAATCCAAAGCCGCTCAAACGGCTTTCTGCACCCGGCTTTGTGGTACACCAACCGAAAGATCAGCTCGCCCTCACGACCGGCATCTGTTGCACACACAAGACTCGCAACATCTTCTCTGGCCATGAGCTTTTTCAGAATCCCAAACTGTTTTTTCGTACCGGCAGAAACCTCATACTGCCAGTCCATCGGGAAGATAGGAAGGTCTGCATAAGCCCATTTGCTGTACTTCGCATCATAGACTTCCGGCTGTGCCAGCTCCACCAAATGCCCTACACACCAGCTGACCACATATCCGTTTCCCTCTAAGTAGCCATCCTCACGCTTGGCAGCACCTAACACTTTGGCAATACTCTGTGCAACCGAAGGCTTTTCAGCCAAAACTAATTTCATTTGCATCTGCTCCT
>ERZ791842.1124-NODE-1124-length-15670-cov-5.48825_pt1 | contig 15670 bp, 18 predicted proteins | sample MGYA00509944_ERZ791842 | MGnify/ENA primary metagenome ERZ791842 (study PRJEB30046, sample SAMN00715263) | human gut metagenome | study: EMG produced TPA metagenomics assembly of the A metagenome-wide association study of gut microbiota in type 2...
CAATTTTATGATATTTTCTGAAAGCGTAGGTTCGGGAGCCTGTCTCTCCGCTGAACTTACTGGACAGAAATGGTCAGTAAGCGGACAAAAAGCTACAAATCAATGATTTGTGGCTTTTTTTATTGCCCGAAAGTCCGGCTTCCAAGACTTCAAAAGTACGGTAAAAGACAAAGTTTCGTTACTAAATCGTTACCTATTCCCTGCCGGACAAAAACGGTAACGATTTGTCCTCAAATGACCTGATAATGACTTGATTAGTCCATAGTCTGCATAACTCGAAAACGAGAGGTAAAAATTAATTTTGCAACTAAAAAAGTGAGTTATGAAATCGACATTCAAGGTTCTTTTTTATTTGAAGAAAGGTTCTGAAAAGAAAAACGGCGAGGTTATGATTATGGCACGCATCACCATAGACGGCAAACTTTGCCAGTTCAGTACGAAACAGAGCATCCAGCCCGACAACTGGAACACGGCTGCGGGCAAAGCCAAAGGCAGGGATGCCGGGAGGATAAACGCCCTTTTGGACGACATACGTTCTTCCCTGAACACCATTTACCACGAAATGCAGCGGCGTGACAACTACGTGACCGCCGAGAAAGTGAAGAACGAGTTTTTAGGTCATAGCGAGAGCCACGAAACAATCCTTACCCTGTTCCAAAAGCACAATGACGATGTGAAGCAGTTGGTCGGCATATCCAAGACGATAGCGACCTACCGAAAGTATGAAGTCACCCGCCGCCACCTCGCCGAATTTATCCAAAGCAAGTACAACGTATCGGACATATCCATTAAGGAGATTACCCCTATGTTCATTACCGATTTTGAGTTGTATTTGCGTACCGCCTGCAAGTGCGGCTACAACACCACCGCCAAGTTCATGCAGTTCTTCAAGCGCATCATCATCATTGCCCGCAACAATGGCATACTGGTGGGCGACCCGTTCGCCAGCTACAAAATCCGGCTGGAGAAAGTGGACAGGGGTTATCTGACAGAGGACGAGATAAAAATCATCCTTAAAAAGAAAATGGTTTCCGAACGGCTGGAACACGTCAGGGACTTGTTCATCTTTGCCTGCTTCACCGGGCTTGCCTATATAGATGTAGCCGGGCTTACGCAAGATAATATATGCAAATCCTTTGACGGCAACCTTTGGATAATGACAAAGCGGCAAAAGACGAATACGGACGTTAATGTTCCCCTGCTGGATATTCCCAAGATGATTTTGAAGAAGTACAAGGGCAAGTTACCGAACGGCAAGATACTTCCCGTAATCAGCAATCAGAAACTAAATGCGTACCTGAAAGAGATTGCCGATGTGTGCGGTATTAAAAAGAACCTGACATTTCACCTCGCCCGGCACACGTTTGCAACGACCACCACGTTGTCAAAGGGCGTACCTATTGAAACGGTGTCCAAGATGTTGGGACACACCAATATCGAAACGACCCAAATCTACGCCCGCATCACCAACAGCAAGATAGGCAGCGATATGCAGGGGCTTGACAAAAAGTTTGTCGGCATCGAGAAGATTTACAAGGAAGTCGCCATGTAAATTTTCAGTTACCTATATACCGTTGGTAACAAAACAGGTAACGATTTCGGTAACGAATTTCCACCTAACAAGCTATATCCCAACAAAGTACATTCTTTCACCTTGCGGGCAGTCCACCGACTACCCGCATTTTTTATTCCCTTTTCCACTGGCACATTCCCCGAAACGCCAGCCGTGCGTGGCATGGCTGACTGTATTTCGTGAAAAGAGCCGTTGGAAACCCGCACAAGCGTACCGCAAGATGAACTTGCCATACCCTTGCCTTTCCCGCCCGCATGGAGTGTTCCCTAAAGGATGAAAGGGAACAAGCACTTTTCCCCTGTTTCCCTATCTGTAAATCTTCCTCATTATGCAGTCCCCCAGCCGGGACAGTCGTTTTTATCATTTCAATAGGCAAAGGTAGCTACGGGGGCTTTTGGCTCTGCAAATTGGGTTTCATCGAAAAAAATTGTTCCAGCTTCCCGTTGGTCGGAAAAAATTTTTGTCGGAAAAATTTGCATAGCAAGACCCCTTCACCAACCAGCCTATGTGAAACGAAAACGACCGACCCGACCGGAAGACGCATAAAAAAAAAGTCGGATTTACGGGAAACAGGAAAAAAGTTCAGTGAAACTTCAACTCCCTCACCTCTCAAATCCGCATAAAATCAAAAACTTAAAAATTACAGCAATATGGAAGCAAAGGTATTATCGGAAGCAAAAGTTTATGTAGGCACTTACGCCAAGTATAACAACGGTTCATTGTTTGGCGCATGGCTCGACCTTTCGGACTATTCGGACAAGGAAGAATTTTACGAAGCCTGCCGGGAACTTCACAAGGACGAGGAAGATGCGGAATATATGTTTCAGGACTGGGAGAACGTGCCGGAGGGCTTAATCGGCGAAAGCTGGATTTCTGAAAACTTCTTTGCCCTGCGTGATGCGGTGGAGGATTTGGACGACACCGAGCAGGAAGCCTTTTTCGTGTGGTGCAACTACAAAAGCCATGATTTGAGCGAGGAAGATGCGGACGACCTTATAAGGGACTTTCAAGACGAGTATCAGGGACAATATGATGATGAAGAAGATTTCGCCTATGAAATCATAGAGGAATGCTACAACCTGCCGGAGTTCGCAAAGACCTATTTCGATTATGAAAAGTTCGCCCGTGACCTGTTTATGTGCGATTACTGGTTTGATGACGGTTTTGTGTTCCGTGCGGCATAATCAAATACCAATCCGGGCGGGGTGTCAAAGCCCTGCCCGCTAAAAACAACCAAGTTTATAACCATAAAAAATAAGACATCATGCAGTCACTTAACAAAAACGGGGTAAGCATCACCCAAACACCGGGAGAAGAAAAGTTCGTGAAATGCTGTTTAGGGGCTTTCAGGGGACAGATTTATTTTCAATATGACTACCGCCACACGGACGGCGAACTTTTCAGCACGGTAGCCAAAACGCTGGACGAGTGCCGCCGCAGGCGTGACGAGTGGATAGCTAAAAAATAACAGAGTAATAAGTAAATTTTAGGGATATGAAAACGACAGAAGTAAACAAGGAGCTTATCGGCAGGCGTTGCGAGTGCATTTTTACGGGCTTAATGGTAACGGGGGTTATTGAGGGCATCCAAGACGACCCGCATTCCACAGCGGTCAAAGTCCGTTTCGACCACCCGCACCAGTGGGGCGATGATTTGTATAATGATGTGTGGGCGTGGGGGCGCAAAACTGACGAGTTCGGCACGCTGCACCATTTGCAACTGCTGGAGGATAAACCGGACTTTCAGATAATGACGGTAGTTTTCGGCGAGCCAATCAGCCGGATAGACCGCAGTGTTTTTGAAGATGTGGAAACGTGGGGTGTCTGTTCCCTGCAAGGCTGGGTAAACAGCTATGAAAGTGTCCGGTTTGTAGCCATAAACGACCATACGGCAATCATTACGGGCGAATACAATATGGAACAGGTAAAGGTGTGGTTAGAGAAATACACGTCCATAAAGAGCCTTAAAACCAGTTGATAGAGAACGGCGGCTGTTTGCCGCCGCCACTTTCTTTCGTGAGTGCCGGGAAATAAAGTGGCAAAGAAACCCGCCCTGTTCCCTAACATGAAAAGTCCACCCGCCGAACTGTCAGCGGGGGGACTGCCATAACATACGCATTGCGTATCATTCCCTATTTGGTGTTCCCTGCCTATCGTTGCTTTTCACGTATATATGCAACCGATAAGGAAATAAAACCTATAAATCTTCATGTTGGAAGAATTTTACACCAAGTATGCACACGGTTTCTTCTTCCTCGATGTCGTATTTCCATGTTCGTTTATAGACAAGCATTTCCGTGTCGCAGTCGAACCATTCCATTACAGGCGCATCATCTTCTTCGTCCGCCCATTTGAAAACCTGATTGGACGGCGTTTTCCACAATTCAGCCCTGTCACGTGCTGAAATGCAGTCCTTATCCACAATGATAATGTCACCTACTGCCGGAACTGTATCTGTTTCCAACGTGGTTTCTATGTACCACGAGATACCTTTTATATCCAATTCTATTTTTACCATGTCATTTTATTGTTTAGGGGTCGTTATTATTTCCGTTTCTTCCTTGCCGTTGTCATTATTGAACGATAGCGAAAGTTGCTGCACCTGTCCAAAGCTATCAATCACATAAATGTCTATCGTCTGCTGGTCTGTCGATGCCGAGGTGTAGTAGAGCCTGAACGTTTCTTTCTCCAGCGGGTAAAGGTCATTGGGCAGGAACACCGTGCCGTTATCCATTTCCAGCTTCCCTTTGCCGTCCGGCTGGAAGTACCTGATTTGATAGGTAGTCGGCTGGTAATAGCCGCCACGCACCAGTTGGCAGCGTATTTCGGCGGTTTCCCCGACTTTCAGCCTTTTGGGTACTGGCATCGTTTCGATGCTGAACGGGTACGCCTGCTGAATATCCAAGTTGTCATTACAGGCGGTGACAAGCACGAGGGCGGCCACGATGTAGCAGCCCATGATGATTTTATACATTACATTCTTCATATACATTATCATATAAGGGTTATCAAAATAAAGTAGTCGTTTGCCTAATCCGGGCGGCAACTTCCCTGACAACAGGAACACTTACCGCATTTCCGAGCAAGGCATAACGGTGTATCTTCGCTATCTCTTTTTTCTCTCCGTCATATATCCCGTATCGGGTATAGTTGTCGGGAAAGCCTTGCAGCCTTTCGCACTCTACTTCGGTCAGCATCCGCACGTGCTTCAGTTGTTCGGGTGTAGGCGTTCCGTTGTATGCTTCACCCGATTTCAGGCACAGCACATAGTTCCCGATGTTAGGTTGCCTGCCGTAGTTCCTTGTTATCGTACCACTTGGACGAGCAGCGGGTTCATCACCCCCGACCTTACCATGCACTCCGCCCGGCGTAGGGAGAGGAAATAGGTCTGCGGTACATCTGTCTGCAACACGTCCGACAAGGTACATCCGCTCCCGGTTTTGGGGTAGAAACCATGCCGTATTACACAGTTGCCATTCAAGTCTATAACCGCCAATGTCGGCAAACGCTTTGACAATGCTCCAAAAATCCGGGCGATGTCTTGCGAAGAATATCCCTTTAACATTCTCCCAGATAAAAACGTCAGGTCTGAAACGCCTAACGGCTTCGACTGCATATCTGACAAGGTGGCTTTCTCCCCCTTGCAGTCCCTTTCCGTCCCCGATTGCGCTAAAATTTTGGCAAGGGCTTCCGAAAGTGACAATGTGGGGACGTTCGATGCCGACTTCCCCGATGTTTGTAACCGTTCCGATGTGTTCCGCATAAGGAAAATTGTATTTGAAGTTAGCGATTGCGTGTTTGTCTATCTCTGAAAAATATACCTTGTCGAAAGTATATCCGGCGGCTTCCAGCCCTTTGCTGAAACCGCCGATACCTGAAAATAATTCAAGCAGTACCATAGGCTAATTGATAATGAATTTCAGACCCACAGATATCTGCGTGTGGAACTTGCCTATGTCCGAGCCGAACAACGCCCGTTCCCTTGCGTTCAGTAGCAGAGCCACCCGGTCAGTCAGGTAGGCTTCCAGTTCCAGCGTCAGCGCACCGCCGTAGATGAAGCAATCTTTATCCAGCAGCGTAGAGCCGTCCGGCAAGAGCTTTTCATTGCGGTTGCTTGTTTCATATCCGGCGAGTGCCGACAGTCCCAGCGAGAGGAAAAAGGTCTTGCGTCTGTCCGAAAGGAATTTCAGGTAGTAGCCGCCCTCTGCGGTGAACTGTTCAACTGGTATTCTCATATCCTTGTAGTCATACTTCTTGTGCAGGTACTCCCCGCCAATCACCCAGCGGTTTGCGTTCTTGGTGTAAACGCTGTATGCCGCCCCGATATGGTAGGCAAAATCCGTGTCGTCGTTCCAATGCACCCCGTCCGCCATGCCTGCCGTGACCTGCAAGCCTTTCATGCCCGGCAGGTATCTTTGTGCGTGTGCCTGAAACGAGGTCAGGCACAGCGCAAAGAGCATCATTGTAAAGATGTGTCTTTTCATTCCCTATTTGATTTTGAGTTCGTTAATCACTTCTGCGTTCACGATGTCGGAATTTTCCACCCGGATAACCTGATGCCGCCCGCCGTTCTTCTCGTAAAGTTCCACCAACAGCAGTTTGTCGTCAGGAATGGTGAACTTCGGCAGGGCGTACACCGTGCGCACGGTCGATTTCCCAGCAATCTCTATCACCTCGTTGTAGCTGCGTACCGCATCCAGTACCGTTTCCTGAATAGCCGTGCGCTTCGGCACTTTCTTATCGACTATCTTAAACTTGATGAAGTCGGTATCGAAAGGCACGTTGGAACTGTTCTTCGTCTGCGTATGCACGTACAGCATCCCGTTATAGGTGTAAATGCCCTTGATTAAGAACTGTATGCCGAAACGCTTGCTACCTAAATGGCGCACTTTCCGGTCATTGTTCTTGTAGATGCTCTGCATTATCAGCTTCACCAGCAGCGGGCTTTCATTACCTAATTCCCGGAAATAGATGTTCATGCGGGTATGCGAGAAATCGGACGTATCTTCATTTTCCAAGAAGTCTTTCATTTCGATATTGAGCATTTCCGGTTCACGGACGTACTTGGCGTTGAACGAAAAGAAACTGCCGTCCTCGCAGATAACGGAGAAGTTCGTTTCGCCCGGAAAGCCCTCTGTCGTGGCTTTCACCCTGATTACGTTCTCCGCACCGTCCGCCTTTCCCGCTATGATGTGGTTGCTTCCCAAATCCACATAGCGGACGGCGGCGGGGAAGATGATATGCACCGTCTTGGCAAAGGTCACTTCCACGCCGTAGGGCGTTACCATTTGACGGTATGGAAGTTTCCGGGTAATCCCCCGGTACAAGTCGTTGCCAGCCGCATACTTCACGGTGTCGGTTTCCTGTGCGTTTGCCGCACACACGCCCAGCAAGAGGGCGAACAATACAAAAATCTGTTTCATCGTTAATTGAAATTTTAGTGGTTGATAAAATGGTTATTGTTGTTTGGCGTAAAGCATGACTTTATAGCCTGCTTTCAGTTTTACTTTTACAGTCCTAAACTTTTTCGCAAGATAGCCGGACGTTCCTTGCAGCAAGCCCCTTGTCACGTCCATAGCCACCTGCTGCCCGGCACTCCGTGCAAAGGAAATGCTTGTACCCAACCCGCTGCCAATATTCGCCATAGCTTCGTTGAACGCTTCCTGCTCCATAGAGGACGGCACAGATAATCCCTTTTGCCCGTCCGTATCGAATACGGCGAGTTCCACCGGGATGATGTTGCCCGCATACTCAATCGAGGACACCAGTATGTCGAGCCGTTCGCCCTGCACCTTTGCCGTCCCCGCCACAAGGGTATTCTTCGGCACGACTATGTTTCCCGCCTGCATGGGTTCAAGTAGCCGGAGTTTCACCGCCTGCCCGTCCGTCAGCGTTTGGTCTTGGTGGATGCAGGCGGCTATCGTGTTCCTGCCCATAGCGTAGCCCATGCCTACCGCCGTGTTGAAGCCGTAGTTTCGTAGTTGGCTGTAAGCACGGATGAAGTCGGCATCGCTCATGGGCTGCTGCAATCCTGATACGGTCGTTTCCCGGATTGCCTTCACGGGCTGGGCTTGTGGCATTTGGGTGACAGTCCCGGCAACAGGTACTTGTGCCGTTTGCCCATTCTGCCCGCCGTCATTCATGTACTTTGCCGCCAGTTCGTAGGACTTTTCCAAGAGTGCCATTTGGTCGTCAGCCGTAGGCGTGGCGTTCTGCTGCTGTTGCAGTCTGTCGGTCAGTTCCGCCACCTGCCGCTTCAAGTCCTCTTTTTCCTCGTCCACCGCCGGGGTTTCGTAGAACGTGCTTAACTGGCGGTTGATGTCCCGGTAGGCGTTTGCCGAATAAGAAGCACCGCCGCCCCTTTGGGATTTCGGTTCTTCTTCCGGCATCAGGTCGATTTCCGCTTGCGGTTCTTCCGTTTCATCGTCCCCCGTGAAACCGAAGTCCTGCAAGGATTGTATCTTGTCCTGCTGTTTGCGGTTCAGCATCGCCTGTTCGTAAGCCTTTTGCTTGTCGGCTATAATCCCGTCCTCTGCGGGCAGGGGTATGTCGGCGTTGAAGCCGCCCACGCTCTCCACATTCACGTCCTCTTTGCCGGAGGGGGCGAATATCAGGTACATACACCCGGCAAAGGCAAGGAACATCAGCGGGAAGACTATCATTTTCCTGCGCTGCTGCACCTGCTGCGGGGTAAGTTCCCGTTTGGGCTTCTTTTCCTTTTCAGGCTTCCCGTCCGCCTGCGGTACGGTCGTGCCGTTCTCATTCTTCTGTACTTCTTCCATATTCCGGTCTGTTTAAGGGGTTGATACTGTTGATTGTGTCATTGCCCTGCAATGGCAGTTGTTTGATATGTTCTATTTGCAGCCGCCTGCCGTCCTGTTTCCCGATATTGTAGATTGATGAAACGGTGATGTAGATAGACAAGCCGCCGAAAAATAGGAACATCACGAGGATAACCGCCAGCCTTTTGCCCGGCGTAATCCGTCCGCACATTCGGCGCAGGCGGTCGTCCGCCCAGTCCTGCACCTTTTCGATGTAATTTCGTTTTCTCTCCATAAGGCTACCTCTTGACGGTTTGCAAATCCTTGTTTTCGGTAATGGTGAACGCTTCGATGATGAAGCCGTGCGGGTTGTTGTCGCTCCGGGTGGCGTTGAGCAACCGGCACGAGGTCACAAGGCTGCGCACCGTCAGGCTGCTTTCCCGGACAATCAACTGGCGGGCATACGTGTTCACCTTGTAGGGGTACTGGTCGAAGTCGCACTTCACGCTGTCAATCTCCACCGTCTGCGTGACGTTTCCGGAAATCACCCGGTTGTAGTAGCCCTTTTCCGCCAAGTCCTTGTAATAGTTGAAAGCGGTCTTGTCGGCGAGGAACAGCGAGCGTTTGATGTTGCTTTCGATAGCCCCCTTGTCGGGCGAGAGCGTGAAGAAAAGCTCGTGGAAACGCCGCACGTGCGATTTGGCTTCCACGGGTCTGTTCTGTGCCATGTCCTGCGAGAGTGCCAGCATCAGGCTTTTGCCGTTGTCGAGGACGTATATCTTCTGCCGCTGCTTTTCGGCGAAGCTGTACGAGTTCCACACGGCAAAGCCCGTCACCAGTGCGCACAGGCAGATGAATACCAGCGCAAAGAGCCGGATTTGCCGGAAACTCGTTTCGATGTTCGTTAATGATTTAAATTCCATATATTAAATTTTGATGTTGGTTATTTGAGTAGTTTTCCGGTTACTTTCCCGCTTGCCGCACCGACCGCAGCCCCGGCGATTGACCCCGCCCGTGCCACGTTGCGGTTATAGGCGGACGTGCCGCCAGCCGACACAATCCAGCTTGCCACCGTGGGAATGGTGAAGTAGCCCATGATGCCGATAATCATAAAGATTACATACACGGTGCTGCTCCCGTCAGGAATGAAATTCGGGTCTGAAAGTTCCTGAATGTCCTTTTGGAGCATCAGCGTTTGTATGCGTGCCAGCACGCTGCTGAACAGGTCGGACACGGGCAACCACAGGTAAATGGAGATATAGCGTGAAATCCACTGGGTCAGTGTGCTTTGGAAACCGTCATAGACGGAAATCGCAAACGCCAGCGGACCCAGTATCGAAAGCACAATCAGGAAGAACGTGCGCAACGTGTCTATAATCAGCCCCGCCGCCTGAAAGAGCATTTCCAGCAACTCCCTGAACCAGTCCCGGACGGACTTCTTGATATTGTACGCCGCCCTGTCCATGTACATACCCGTCATAGTCACCATGTCGGAGGGCGACCAGCCCAGTTCTTCCAGTTGCCTGTCAAATTCCTCGTCCGATGCGAGGTAAGCCGTTTCGGGGCTTCGCATCAGGGCTTCATATTCCAGTCGGTCTTTTTGCGCCCGGTACTCGTTCATGTCGAAAGTCTGCGTTTCCATAAGCTGGTTGCACCCTTTCACCACTGGCGACAATACCGTGTTGATAGTACCCAACACGAATGTTGGAAAAAACATGATACACAGCCCCAGCGCAAAGGGACGCAGGAGCGGGTACACGTCTATGGGTTCGGCACGTGCGAGCGACTGCCACACTTTGGCGGCTACATAGAACAGCGCACCCAGCCCGGCTATCCCTTTCGCTACCCCCGTCATGTTGCTGCACAAGGGCATCATTTCATCGTACAGCACCCGCAACACTTGGTGCAGGTTGTCAAAATCCACTGCTGCTAATAACATAGGCATACCGATTTATATGTTACCAGTAGCGTTCATCCGCCGAGCCGTAGAGAGCCAGCACCCGGTCGGTGTCGTTCTTCTTCTTTGCCCGCAGGTAGGACACGGAAATGTTCTTTCGGGTGTAGTAGTTCACGAGGTTGCGGTAGTTGAGCAGGCTTCGATAAGCGTTGTCGATGATTGCCAGCCGTTCGGCATCCGTCAGCGACATACCCGTGATGTTCACTACATTCTTCAAGTCCTGCAACACGTCCGAGCTTTCCGACATCAGCTTGGCATAGCCGAACGATATTGCCGACAGTTCGTCAGGCGTGAAATTCGGGTCTGCCAGCATACTTTGGAAGTTACGCACGTAGATTTCGGATATTTCCGCCACCAGTTCAATGGACTTCTTCACCTTGACACCGCCCTTAACCACGTCATGCACCGCTTTGAGCGCATCGTAATATTTTTTACCCTGCTGGAAAATCTTCTGCGCTTCCATGAAGCCGTCCAGCGTGTTCTTGGCTGTGGTGGAAGTCTGCACTATCTGCTTGGTGGTGTTGATGATACCCTGTGCCAAGTTGCCGGGGTCTGACACCACCCACTGGGCGGATGCCTTGCCGATGAAGCAAAGGTATACCGCCATAAGGAGAATTGTTTTCTTCATGTTCCTGATTTTTTAAGTTGTTGATGATTGGGGATTGCGTTTGCTTTCCGCAAGCCGTTTGATAGCCAGTTCAAGGTTGCCGCCCAGCTTCTCGGCGAGGGCGAACAGTTCCATTTTCTCGCTTTCCTCTGTCGTGAACGTGTAATATTCTTCCAACGAAACTTCTGTGGCGTACACCGCCGACTGCGTGCCGCCCAGCGAGAAGAAAACTTCCTTGTACTTCCGTCCGGGGTGGTTCGCCATGTTGATAGACAATACCTGCGAACGCTCCTTGTCGGTCAGTCCGAGCAGGTTTTGTATGCTGTCAAACTTGTTGAGATATTTTCGCTGGTCTAACAAAATCTTGCAGTCCGAGTTGTTGATGATACTCTCTTTCACTATGGGCGAAGAAATAATATCTTCCACTTCCTGTGTTACCACAATCGCTTCCCCGAAATACTTTCGGACGGTTTTGTACAGATATTTTATGTAGTCCGCCATGTTCGCTGACGCAATCGCTTTCCACGCTTCCTCGATTAGTATTAACTTCCTTATCCCCTTTAACTTGCGCATCTTGTTTATAAAGGCTTCCATGATGATAATGGTCGTTATCGGGAATAAAATCTTGTGGTCTTTGATGTTGTCCAATTCAAAGACAATGAAGCGTTTATGCAGCAAATCCAGCTCCTTGTCGGAGTTCAGTAAATAGTCATATTCGCCACCCTTGTAATATGGTTCAAGCACGTTCAGGAAGTTGTCTATGTCAAAATCCTTTTCCCTGACGTTCTTCTGTTCAAGCTGTCGGCGGTAATCATCCCGGACAAACTCGTAGAACGTGTTGAAGCAGGGCGTTACCGACCTGTCGCCCGTGATACGTTCGATATAGGCACTTACCGCATTGGACAACGCCACTTCTTCCGACCGCTTGGGGGCTTCATCGTCCCGCTTCCACAGGGTGAGTATAAGGGTTTTTATACTCTCTTTCTTCTCGATGTCAAATACCCCGTCCTCGACATAGAACGGGTTGAACGCTATCGGGTTCTCGTTGGTGTAGGTGAAATAAATCCCGTCCTCGCCGTGCGTGCGGTTGTGGATAAGTTGGGACAGCCCCAAGTAGCTGTTACCCGTATCTACCAGCAGCACGTGCGCACCCTGCTCGTAATACTGGCGCACCATGTGGTTGGTGAAGAAAGACTTCCCGCTACCGCTCGGTCCAAGTATGAACTTGTTTCTGTTGGTCGTTATGCCTTTCTTCATGGGCAAATCCGATATGTCGATGTGCAGCGGGCGACCGCTCACCCTGTCCACCATTTTGATACCGAACGGCGAAAGCGAACTTTTGTAGTTCGTTTCTTCCACGAACAGGCAGAGAGCCTGCCCCAAGAACGTGTAGAAACTTTCCTCTGCCGGGAAGTCGGCTTCGTTGCCGGGTATGCCCGCCCAAAAGAGCGTGGGCGTATCGACCGTGTTGTGGCGTGGCTTGCACTCCATTAGTGCAAGCTGGCTTCCCACATCGTTGCGTATGCGTTTGAGTTCGTCCCTGTCGTCACTCCATGCCATGACGTTGCAGTGGCAGCGCACCGAGATAAGCCCCCTGCTGTGCGCTTCGTTCAGGTACTCGTCTATCCACTCCTTGTTCACTTGGTTGGCACGGGAGTAGCGGGAGAGCGATTGCATATTCCGGGCGGTCTGCTCGAAGTTCTTCAGGTTTTCGGCGTGGTCGTCTATGAAGATGAACTGGTTATAGACGTGGTTACACGACAACAGCACGCCCACCGGGGCGGCAAAACTTAACCTGCAATCGCTTCTGTCTGTGGACAGCTTCTCAAATCGGCAGTCCGTCCCGACCTTTCCGGGCAAATCTTCCACGTCCGAAAGCGTGTGCAGGCACAGTATGTCGTCCCCGACACGCATTTCTTCCGGGTACAGCCCGATGTCTTTCAGGCAGGTGGTATCTGTCTGCGAGAGCGAGAAGTATTTCTCGATGATGCCCGCCTTTCCGTCCTGCCCGGTGATTTCCGATGCCGCCAGCCGGGTAAGCGTGACAAAGCCGCTGTCGTTCATGATGCGCTCGAACTGCCCGACCGCTTCGATGAACTTTGTAGCCGCTTCCTTGTCGGTTATCTCCTGCGGGACAATCCTGCCCCGGCAGAGGGTGGAGAAGTCGCTCTGTCGGCGGCTTCTCTCCCTTGTCGTCTTTGTCAGGAACAGGTAGCAGTAATGGTTCAGGAACGGGCGTTCATTGAAGTGCCGTTCAAAGGAGCGGCTTAAAAAACTAAGTTCGTCCCTTTCGGTGTCGGGCTGGTAGTTCTCCTTGATGAAGAAGTCCTGCTTGTGTACTATGGAGTAGTCGGGCAGCACCTTGATTGCCTTGTACCACGCCGAATGTATGGCTTCGTACTCGGCACTGGTGACGGTGAACAGTTCGGGCAGTTCCACCCTGAAAGCCACCGTTATGTCCGCATCCTTTGAAATGATGCAGCCGTTCTCCACCGCCAAAAGTGGAAATTTCCTTTCCAGCGTGGTAGCCTTTAATGTATTCCTCATGTTCTTTCTTCCTTTCTTCTTTTGTAGTTGAACAGCCGGGGTATCGCCTTTCGGCTGATAATGAAGCGTGGGTGTCTTTTGCGGGCGGCTGCTTTCATCAGCCCGTGCGTGCCGTACCGTGCGTTGAGCCGGAACGTCTGCCACACGAGCAGCAGCGAAGCCGACACGATGAAACCGATACATAGCCACTGGTTCACGCCTGCCATGAACAGGACGATGAACACCACGAAGACGGCGAGCAAGCCGCCGCAAAAGATAAAGAGGTACTGGCTTTTCAGCCCCTTGAACTCCACCGGCTTTCCGATACCCCTGTTTACCGGATATTCAGACATAGCCGCTGGTTTAGAGGAAGAACGACCGCAGGATAGTGGCGGCTACAATCAGGAAGATGCACGCCCCGAACCAACTGGCGGCGGTCTTTGAGGTGTCGGGGTCGCCGCTTGAAAATTTGTTATAGACTTTTACCCCGCCAATCAAGCCGCAGACCGCCCCGATTGCGTACACCAGTTTTGTTCCGGGGTCGAAATACCCTGTGATTAGGTTCGTGGCTTCGGTGATGCCCGCCTGCCCGTTGCCCTGTGCGTAGGCACTTACCGCAGCGGCAAGGATAGCCACCGACAAAAAGATTTTCTTTCTCATTGTGATTTGTTTTTAATGCCGGGCGGCGGGTGGGAAGTCCGCCTTTCCCGGCTGGTGAATAATTTGAAATTTTAGTGGTTGCGGCACGGATGCCGTCTGTTGGTTCTTGGGTTGCCAATCAACCGTAATCACGTTGCTTCATATTGTTACACATTATTATATTATAGGAAATCGTTCATGTCGAACGCTTCGTGTTCCTTGCTTATGTTGCCAGTTCCGGCAGGAGCAACCGTAACCAGTTCCGCTTCGTTGCGTCCCAGCAGTTCAACCACCTTTGCCAGCCCGCCGTTGATGTTCTCCACCACTGCATCGTAGAGGTTCGTCCCCTCAATACTTGCCAGCGTCCCGGCGGCTTGCCGCTGTTCCGCTTCGGTGGGGTTGTCAGCGTTCGCCGTGCGTACCGCTTCGCCCAGTTCGTCAAAGCTCACGCCCGTAGCCCGCCCGGTATCATCGTCACCGTCCATGTACCCGGCTATTTCCTCGTCCTCGTAGTCGGGTTCGTCATTCTCGTAACCGGGCGTTTCTTCCGGCAGTCCGTCAGCCTGCGGCGCAAAAATAGTATCATTTTCAGCCGCTTGCGGGAGGTGTCCCGATTTGTCCTGCGCTGTCCCGATTAGTCCACCCTTGTATCGGCTTTCGCCTATCAGCGTGTAGCCTGAAACTTCGTTTCGTGGAAGCGGCGCATCATCCGTTCTGCCCGGTGATGTCCGGCTGTCCGTGTAGCGATACCACAGCCACAGGGCGATATAGTACACCAAAAGCCCGGTTAATATGCAATAGGCTACCATAGCTAAAAGGGCTTTTGGAAGTGGCTTTCGTACAGTGTGTTTATCTCGTCTTGGTACTGCTCGAAGTGGCGCAGCAGAATGTTTTCCACGTAGCTGCTTACCGTCACCTTTCGCCCGCCTATCACCGTCACGATACGCATCAGCTTCTCGTGTGTGGTGCGGCTTACATACAAGGGCTGTCGGTCTGCCAGTTCCACTTTCTGAAAATAGGTTTCCCGGTAGTCGCCCGAACCGCCCTTGCGCTTGCGGGGTGTCGGTTTCTCTACTTGCACCGTTTCAGTCTGCCGTCCCTCGTGGGCGGTTTCCGTTTCGCCGCCGGGCTGCGGTACATCATCCGGCTGGCTTTCCCGCTTGGCGGGTACGCCCCGCGAGATAAGCTCTTTCATGAAATCCTCGTCTATCTTCGGCATCCCGCCGCTTTGCTTTGCCATATCATTTTAATTTGATGTAGTACACTATTTCAGTTATCAGTTCTTCCAAGTTGCTTCCCCTTACCAACGGGCGGCTGGCGGGAAAGAGCGTGGAGCGGAACACCGCCTTTTTATCCGCTACCAGTTCCTTTTTGTAGCGTTTGGTATCGGGGATAAAGGTTTTCATCAGCGGCAGTTCCAGTTCCTTAATCGTCTTGTCATAGGCGGTGTAGAGGTCTGTTTTCTCCCGCCCGTCCACCATATTCCAAAAGAGGTACAGTCCGGCAAGTCGGCAGGCTTCGTTCTTCACCAGCAGCTTGTGGATAGCCACTGCAAACGACAGGCTGCTTTCCAGCACCACCTTGTCGGCTGAAATGGGGGTGAAGATG
>ERZ791842.1130-NODE-1130-length-15595-cov-3.75148_pt1 | contig 15595 bp, 10 predicted proteins | sample MGYA00509944_ERZ791842 | MGnify/ENA primary metagenome ERZ791842 (study PRJEB30046, sample SAMN00715263) | human gut metagenome | study: EMG produced TPA metagenomics assembly of the A metagenome-wide association study of gut microbiota in type 2...
CGGCACTTTTTCTGCCTGTTTGAAGCAAAATAAGTCACGTATTTCAACAAAAAAGACGGTATCTCCTACAGAAAAACATCCTCAATAGCTTTTACTTAAAACTTGCGACAAGTTGCAAATATAGCTATAGATGATAAGAATAAGCTACATATTTTATTAATATTGCAGTCTATATGTACTAAATAAAAGATAAATATGAATAGAATTTGCCAACTTTTCGGTATTCAATACCCAGTTATTCAAGGCGGAATGGTTTGGTGCAGCGGATGGCAGCTGGCCTCGGCAGTCAGCAACGCAGGTGGTCTCGGCCTGATAGGAGCCGGCTCCATGCACCCTGAGGTTTTACGCGAACATATCCGGAAATGCCAGTCAACCACCGACAAACCTTTCGGAGTGAACGTACCCTTGATGTATCCGGAAATCGACGCTTTGATGAATATATTGGTGGAAGAAGGTGTGAAGATTGTTTTCACTTCAGCCGGCAATCCTAAAACTTGGACAGGCTTTCTAAAAGGACACGGGATAAAAGTCGCCCATGTCGTCAGCAGCTCCAAATTTGCTGTCAAATGTGAACAAGCCGGTGTCGATGCTATCGTTGCTGAAGGTTTTGAAGCTGGCGGGCATAACGGGCGAGAAGAGACAACGACTCTTTGCCTGATACCTGCTGTACGCCGTGCCACGACTCTCCCCTTAATTGCTGCCGGCGGTATCGGAACAGGTAACGCCATGCTGGCAACTTTCGCTCTCGGAGCCGAAGGGGTTCAGATCGGTACCCGTTTTGCCCTGACAGAAGAAAGTTCCGCACATGAAAACTTTAAACAATTGTGTCTCAATCTGAACGAAGGTGACACGAAGCTCTTGTTGAAAAAACTTTCCCCCACCCGTTTGGTGAAAGGAGAATTCACTACAGCTGTCGAAGAAGCCGAAGCCCGTGGGGCTTCCGCCGAGGAAATGAAAGAACTGTTAGGAAAAGGCCGTTCCAAGAAAGGTATTTTCGAAGGAAATCTTCAAGAAGGCGAACTGGAAATCGGACAAGTCGCATCCTTATTCCGTGAAATGCAGACCGTGTCCGAAGTCATGAAAGAAATCATGGAAGACTTCCGCAAAGGAATGGAAAAGATACAACTGGCGTTATAGGTCAGGACACAAAAGTTTTTTCAACGTCACTTCTGCTCTATCATCTGCAGAAGTGACTGTTCCATTTGTCATTGATTTCTCGCTCATGTTCGGTTACAATCGGTTCATTCGGTAACCACTATTCAAGTACCAGCACCTCGTTGTCCTTATAGCTTTCATAGCTGGAAACTATTACCTTTTCACCCGCTTCAAGGCCATCGATGACTTCGTAATATTGCGGGTTCTGGCGACCAATCTTGATCTTGCGGCGATATGCTTTCTTGCCGTCTTTGTCAAGAACGAATATCCAGCTACCTCCTGTGCTCTGAAAAAAGGTTCCACGCGGGATGATGATACTTTCTGTCGGCTGTCCAAGTTCCAGATTAATGTAATAGGTCTGTCCGCTACGGATATTATCTGGGCGTTCACCGGTAAAGACGAAATCCGTACGGAACTTACCGTCTCGCACTTCCGGATAGACTTTGCGTACGTTCAATTCAAAATCCGACCCCTGACGTTCGAATGTTGCGGACAATCCCTTTTTCACGCGGTCGATATAATGTTCATCGATCAAAGCTTCGATCTTATAGTCCGACAAATCGTTTATTTGTCCGATCTTCTGTCCGGCCGAAACATTTTGGCCCAACACGACATCCAACAATCCCAATTCACCGTCGATCTGCGAGCGGACATTCAAATGTTCCTTGCGTTCATGAACCAAAGCAATATTTTTACGCATATTAGACAAACTAGTTTCCATTTCGTCCATCTGGATCGTACGGGAGATCGAATCCTGACGCAAACGTTCCACAACCAAGTCATATTTCTTACTTGCCAACTCAAAATCTTCTTTTGCTTTCAGGAATTCTTCCTTTGCAATCAAGTTTTCCTCATACAACTTTTTCTGCTGGTTATAAGCACGACGGTAGCGTGTCATGTCGACATCCAGCTGTGCTTTTTCCAATTGATTGTTCAATTTGTCCTGTTCCATCGTCACCTGTGTATTACGAAGAAAGTTCTGCTTTTCCGCCAACTGTGCCTCAGCATCCAAGATCTGCAGGTCGAGATTTGAATTGGAAAGACGAATAATCACATCCCCTTTCTTCACCTGTGCCCCTTCTTCCACTACTTTTTCCTGCACGATACCACCTTCTTCCGGGCTGAGCTGCACAACCGTAATGGGCTGTACCTGACCGTTCACACGAACGAAATCGTTAAATTGCTCTTTCGTTACATTCCCTATATTGACACCGCGGGCATCCACTTTCAATGTCGAAGCGTGATCACCGAAAACAATCCATCCCACCAAAATCAAGAAAAAAGCACCACCTGCTACATAAGGAATATGCTTCTTTTGAAAACCTTTCTTTTTTTCTAATTGTATATCCATGACTGTATGTTTTTTTATTTTTTAATTCTCAATTTTTAATTCCCAATCAACGGTTGTCCTTTATAGTAATCAACCTGACGGCACTTCATTACGTACAGCAAACGCTTCTGTAAAAGATCAGCCTTTGAGTTCAACAAAATCGTCGCATTTGTCTGCACATCGAGTGGACTCATCAGTCCTTCCTCAAATTTGCGTAGGGTTATCTGATAAGCCAGAGCATCGGCCTTTACTTTCTTCTCCATTTGGATCGTTTCTTTAGCATATCCCTCCCGATCGAGAACGGCTTGCTCTACATCTTTCTGCAACTGACGAAGTGTTTCGGTTTGCTTTTCATAAGCAATCCGGACATTGTTGCGGGCACGGCGCATATTGGTAATCCGAGACAAGCCGTCAAAAAAAGGAAAACTAAAACTAAAATAAATATATTCCCCACGGTTATTTTTAAACTGGTTTTTAAAAGCAACGGGAGCGTTTTCCGATTTCAGATTTTCAAAATAACTGGTACTGATTCCAGCTTCGACGGAAAGAGTCGGAAGTAATTTTCCTTTTGTTATCAAGTAATTCATTTTACTAGCTTTCAATTGAAAAGCGGCCTGCAAAGCAGTCGGATTATTTGCCATAGCATAATCTTGAATGGCACTGACAGATTCCTCGGCCAATATATCCTGTACGGGAGGAACAACCGTATCGACATCAAGTGCCAAATCCGACGGATAGTTCATCGTGTTCTTCAAGGTCATCATCGCCGTATTATAAAGGTTCTGCTGATGCGTCAGATTGTAATCGTCACCAGCTACCTGCGATTCGATCTGGGCAACGTCTGCCTTCCCTTTCAAACCCAATTCTTCCTGGCGACGCGTTTTGTATAAAAGGCGCTGGCTGTCTTCCAACTTTTCAGAACACATTTTCACCAGTCCCTGATAATAGACAACCGTAATAAACGCATCCATAATGCTGATTGCCAAATCATCTTTCTGCTTCTGCAAATCATTTCTCCCCATATAGCGATTCACATTTGCCAACCGCCATTGGTTAATCAACTGCCCACCTCTGAAAAGCGGCAAAGAAGCGTATACCCCATAACCGTTATTAAAGGTGGAAGTGTTTACATAGGTATTCGTTTCCGGGTCTACAGAGCGTCCGAATCGGTACTGAGCGTCTACTTGTGTACTTATCGAAGGCAAAAAAGAGGCTATGGCGGACTGATGTTCAGCCTTGTATGTATTATTGGTATAAAGCTGCTGCTTTACCTTCGGACTGTTCTCCACTGCATAGCGCATGCAATCGTCCAAACTCCATATTTTATTCTGCGCCATTATCGAGGCTGCCAGAGCAAAAGAAAGTACTGTTGTAAATATAATTCTTTTCATTGCTATATTATTTTCTACCTGATAAAATGCAAAGAGCGTGCCAAAATAGTCAAAACATTATATCACAACATATTAACAAATCCAGTACTTTTACCAAGTGTCAAAAAATTAGACAATACTGTAAAAGAATTAGACAATGACCGTCATCCGAGCAGGGTTCTATTCTGCTCGGATAAGTTCGATAATGGCATAAAGATAGTTGGGCATATGCCCTAATTAATAATTAGTGGCAGACAAAAACAAGACTACCAGTAAAACAACAAAATTTCTTTTAAATTATCAGTTACTCAGCAGAACAAATTATCTTTGCAGCAGACATACAAGAAAAACAGATGACAAAACAAGGCACTATACTGGTAGTTGACGACAACAAAGGAATCCTTACCGCAGTACAGATGCTGTTAGGCACTTGCTTCGAGAAGGTGATCACGATCTCTACTCCCAATAAAATAAAAGCCACACTGCATGATGAAAATATTGATGTGGTTTTACTGGATATGAATTTCAGTGCCGGTATCAATACCGGCAACGAAGGGTTGTTCTGGCTTTCGGAAATAAAAAAGGAAGATGCTTCGATACAGGTCGTTCTTTTCACGGCCTATGCGGACATCGACCTTGCCGTACGGGGAATCAAGGAAGGAGCGGCCGATTTCGTGGTCAAGCCCTGGGATAACGCCAAACTGCTGGAAACATTGAAAACGGCCTATAATATCCGGACGGCAAACCGTAAAGGCATTTCGATCGCCACAGACAAACTCGTCGTTTCCAAAGAAAGCGGAATGTTTTGGGGGGAAAGTAACGCCATGCAGCAACTTCGTTCCCTAATTGAAAAAGTAGCCCGGACGGATGCCAACATATTGGTGACTGGGGAAAACGGGACAGGTAAGGAGATGCTTGCCCGCGAGATCCATCTACTTTCCAACCGGAAAAAGGAGACATTGGTCCCAGTCGATATGGGGGCCATCACGGAAACTCTTTTCGAAAGCGAATTGTTTGGACATGTCAAAGGTGCATTTACCGATGCTCGGGCAGACCGTCCGGGGAAATTCGAGGTTGCCAACAAAGGTACACTGTTTCTTGACGAGATAGGAAACCTCTCCTACCATTTACAAGCCAAATTATTGACTGCTTTGCAACGCCGTAGCATCGTCCGTGTAGGAAGCAATACGCCTATCCCGGTCAATATTCGCCTGATTTGTGCCACCAACCGTGACTTACAGGAAATGGTACAGAAAGGAGATTTTCGCGAGGATCTGCTCTATCGTATCAATACGATTCATGTGGAGATACCGCCACTCAGAGAACGACCGGAAGACATCGTACCCCTTACCGAAATATTCCTTTCCAAATATACCAAGATATATGGAAAAACAGCCATGTGTCTCAGCCTGGATGCCAAAGAGAAGCTGAAAGCGCAACCTTGGTTCGGGAATATCCGGGAACTCGAACACACAATCGAAAAAGCCGTCATCATTGCCGAAAGGAGTGTGTTGGACGGCAACGATTTCGATTTTCCACGGGCGAAAAAAAAGCCGGTGACAAAAGAGGCGACAACCTTGGAAGAGATGGAATATAACATGATTAAAAACGCGATGGACAAGTATAGTGGAAATTTGTCACTTGTTGCAAGCCAGTTAGGTATTTCCCGCCAGACTTTATACAACAAGATTAAACGATACGAACTATAATGTTGTTGAAAGGTCTTTACCATAATTTCTATCTCCGTATTGCTGTTTTCATACTTCTGACAATAGCCGGTACTTATTTAGTTCTCCAGCAGGAATGGGTGTGGTTTGTCCCGATCTTATCCGTGTGGTCCTTCTTCCTCAGGTTAGTCCTGCTGTCCGACAAGCGAAACGCCCAAAAGGTAGCTTTCATGTTCGATGCGATAGACAACAGTGACTATGCTTTCCGATATGCGACACGTGGACGCTCGTCGAACGACAAACTGGTTAGCGAATCGCTTAACCGCATCACGCAGATTCTTTTTCAGGCCAAAGCGGATGCCGCCCAGAAAGAAAAATATTACGAACTGATTATGAACTGCGTCAATACTGGTATTATAGTGCTCGATGACAACGGTGTGATTTATCAGACGAACAACGAGGCTTTGCGCTTGCTCGGACTAGCCGTCTTTACGAATGTACGCCAGCTTGCTCGTATAGACGAGAACCTGAAAACCGTCATACAAAACATCCAACCTGGCGACAAGCACCAGATATCTTTTACCAATGAACGTGGCAACGTTCACCTGTCTATCCGTGTTTCGGAAATGACACTACAGGACAAGCATGTACGCATTTTAGCAATTAACGACATTAACAGTGAGCTGGACGATAAGGAAATCGATTCATGGATTCGCCTGACACGCGTCTTAACGCATGAAATCATGAATTCAGTCACTCCTATCACATCTCTAAGCGACACACTTCTCTCTTTGCACCAAAACGCGGATGACGAGATACGCAACGGGTTGGAAGTAATCAGCACAACAGGGAAAAGCCTAATTTCTTTCGTGGAGTCATACCGTAAATTCACGCATATTCCAACGCCGGAGCCCACTCTATTTTATGTCCAGAAATTTGCGGAACGCATGGTAAAACTGGCTCGACATCATACTAATTTTCCCAACATTACGATCAACGTCAGTGTAGAGCCTTCCGACCTGATCGTCTATGCAGACGAGAATTTGATCTCGCAAGTTGTCTTGAATCTGCTGAAAAACGCCATGCAGGCAATCGGTTGCGAGCAAGCGGATGGTCTAATCGAAGTAAAAGCCTATTGTAACGAAGAAGAAGCCGTCCTGATTGAAGTCAGCAATAACGGGCCTGTTATTCCGCAAGAAGAGGCCGAACACATTTTCGTTCCATTCTTTACCACCAAAGAGGGCGGCAGTGGCATCGGACTATCCATCTCCCGTCAGATCATGCGCCTTTCGGGAGGCAGCATCGCCCTGAAGAGCGCACCGGCCGCCAAGCGGACAACATTCGTACTGACATTCCCCTAAAAGGGGAAATAATCAGCCGATAAAAATTATCAATTATCATAAACATTTCCACCATTAAATATTTTATATCTTTGGATGGTAAATGAGAATTTATCGGTGTATAATATCGTAGGCTTGCCTTATTTGTTAGTTCACTGATGAATCATCATGCACAACAATAACATAAACTATTAATATGAACATATTAGACAAACTCAAAATCAACCACCGTCCGAGTGCCGGCGCTCTGGACCTGTTAAAGTATATCGGGCCAGGATTACTTGTTACCGTAGGTTTTATCGATCCGGGGAACTGGGCTACCAATCTGGCTGCCGGCTCCGAATTCGGTTATGCCTTGCTCTGGGTTGTCACATTTTCTTCCATCATGCTGATCATCATCCAGCATAATGTCGCCCACTTGGGGATCGTGACTGGACTTTGCCTTTCGGAGGCAACCAACAAATATATGCCGCGCGTGCTGAGCCGTCCCATCCTGATCTCCGCCATGCTGGCCAGCATTTCGACCTCGCTTGCCGAGGTGTTGGGAGGTGCCATTGCTCTGCGAATGCTATTCGGAATGCCAATCAAAGTTGGCGCAGTCATCGTGACGGTTGTCTGCCTCGGAATGTTACTTACCAATACGTACAGCAAAATAGAACGCTGGATTATCATGTTCGTCTCAATCATCGGACTTTCGTTTCTCTATGAGCTGGCATTAGTAGACGTACAATGGGAAGCAGCCATCGAAGGATGGATAAAACCGACTTTCCCGGAGAACTCCATGCTAATCATCATGAGTGTACTGGGAGCCGTTGTCATGCCCCACAATTTGTTTCTTCACTCGGAAGTCATACAGAGCCGCGAATGGAACCTTGAGGACGAATCGGTGATCAAAAAACAATTGAAATATGAGTTCTACGATACACTGTTATCGATGGTTATCGGCTGGGCGATCAACTCTGCCATGATTATACTGGCAGCAGCAACCTTCTTCAAACAGAATATTGCGGTAGACGAACTGGACCAGGCACAACAGCTATTAGTACCATTGGTCGGAAATAATGCAGGTATCATATTCGCCGGAGCACTCCTGCTGGCAGGTATTTCCTCCACAATCACCTCTGGAATAGCCGGAGCATCCATCTTTGCAGGGTTATATGGTGAAGCTTATAACCACAAAGACCTCCATTCCAAATTAGGAGTCTTGTTGTCGTTCATCCCAGCCCTGCTTATCATATTTGTCGTGGGTGATCCGTTCAAAGGCTTGATCTATTCGCAGATGCTGCTAAGTATACAGTTACCAATCACAGTTTTTACACAAGTTTACCTGACATCCAGTAAAAAAGTGATGGGCAAATTTGTGAATTCACGATCCACAACGATCATTTTAGTCACTTTAGGAGCACTTGTAACCTTCTTAAACATTGCGCTTCTAATAAGCCTGATTTAATACAATAACCCTAACCCGAACCTAAAGACAGCGAGGGTGTGTCAAACAGACATTACTAGACACGGATGACGCAGGTTTGTCTTTCCGCATCCAATCTCACTTTTATGCTCATATAATCCAAAATCCATGCAAGTACATTTGTAATTCCATGCAAGTGTATTCAGATATCAATACAGACAAAAACAAGTGCTTTTTCAACCATCAAAAACAACAATAAGTCAAATAATAAATTTCTCCAAAACTCGGGTTTTGTCGGAAAAAACTCCCCCAAAACGGCATTTAAGTACACAAAGAAAAGAAAAGTAAAGTAAAGAAAAGTAAATCTCTCTCACTTCGTTCGAAAAGAGAAATGCGTGCGAGAGCTCTTCCCTTCTGAAAAAACAGGACAAAAGAAAAGTTGCAAAACAGTTGCATTCCGGCCTTTATTTCACTATCTTTGCAAACTTTGAATAGACAAATTAACTACAAAGATGAGCGATATCAAAACAAACGAAGAAGAAGGTAAAAAGAGCTTGAACTTCATTGAAGCAATGGTGGAAAAAGATTTGGCGGAAGGCAAAAACAAGGGACGTGTGCAAACACGCTTCCCGCCCGAACCAAACGGATACCTGCATATCGGACATGCCAAAGCCATCTGTCTGGATTTCGGCATTGCACAAAAATATGGAGGTGTTTGCAACCTACGCTTCGACGATACCAATCCGGTAAAAGAAGATCTGGAATATGTGGACGCCATCAAAGAAGACATCGAATGGTTGGGTTACCACTGGAATAACATATATTACGCATCCGACTACTTCCAGCAACTCTGGGACTTCGCTATCCAGTTGATCAAGGAGGGAAAAGCATACATCGACGAGCAGACTTCCGAACAGATCGCCTCCCAGAAGGGGACACCGACACAACCGGGAACAAACAGTCCCTACCGTGACCGCCCGATCGAAGAGAACCTGGAGCTGTTCCACAAGATGAACAGCGGCGAGTTGGAAGAAGGTTCGATGGTATTGCGTGCCAAGATCGACATGGCAAATCCGAACATGCACTTCCGCGACCCGATCATCTACCGTATCGTCAAGACTCCGCACCACCGTACGGGCGACAAGTGGAAAGCATACCCGATGTACGATTTCGCACACGGACAGAGCGACTTCTTCGAAGGTGTCACTCACTCGTTGTGTACACTTGAATTTGTCGTGCATCGTCCGTTGTACGATCTGTTCATCGGCTGGTTGAAAGAGGGCAAGGATCTGAACGACAACCGTCCGCGTCAGACGGAGTTCAATAAACTGAACCTAAGTTACACGCTGATGAGCAAACGCAACCTGCTGATCCTTGTAAAAGAAGGCTTGGTACACGACTGGGACGATCCCCGTATGCCGACAATCTGCGGTTTCCGCCGTCGCGGTTATTCACCGGAAGCAATTCATAAGTTCATCGACAAGATCGGCTATACCACTTATGATGCGCTGAATGAATTTGCGCTACTGGAAAGTGCCGTCCGCGAAGACCTCAATACTCGTGCAACCCGTGTATCGGCCGTGTTGAACCCGGTTAAACTCATTATCACCAATTATCCGGAAGGGCAAGTGGAAGAGATGGAGGCGATCAACAATCCGGAAGATCTGTCGGCAGGTAGCCATACGATCGAATTCAGCCGCGAGCTGTGGATCGAACGGGAAGACTTTATGGAAGATGCTCCGAAGAAATTTTTCCGTATGACTCCCGGCCAGGAAGTTCGCTTGAAAAACGCTTATATCGTAAAATGTACAGGCTGTAAGAAAGACGAGAACGGCGAGATTACGGAAATCTATTGCGAATACGACCCGAACACCAAGAGCGGAATGCCGGACAGCAACCGGAAAGTAAAAGGTACGCTCCATTGGTTGAGTTGTGCACACTGTCTGCCGGCAGAAGTCCGTCTATACGACCGCCTGTGGAAAGTGGAAAACCCGCGCGACGAGATGGCGGCTATCCGCGAAGCAAAAAACTGCTCGCCTTTAGAAGCAATGAAAGAGATCATCAACCCGGACTCCTTGAAAGTATTGACAAATTGTTATGTCGAAAAGTTCTTGGCAGACTCCAAACCGCTCGACTACCTACAGTTCCAGCGTATCGGCTATTTCAATGTAGATAAAGATTCTACAGTCGATAAATTAGTCTTCAACCGCACAGTATCCTTGAAAGATACATGGAGCAAGGTAAAAGATAAATAATATCCCAATGGGATAATGTGCCAATGGAAGAATGCAATTGCATTGGCATATTGGCACATTGATTAACAATTATATAGTATGAAGAAAAAAGATATTTCACGCCTGTTACAACGTTATCTGACCGGCCACCAGGAAGGTAAGGACGCCTATTTTGATGCCGATGAAATCGATGAACTGTTGGACAGTTTTGAAGAATCTGATGATTATACTTACTATGATGAAGTCCTGGCTCTAGGGCTACGGCTTCATCCCGGTAATCCCGATTTGCAGATCAGGCAATGCAAGTCGTATGTCTACAACGAGGACTATGACAGTGCGCTCGCTCTGATCGAATCAATAGCTGAAACCGACAATCAAGATCTCGACATGCTGCGTCTCGAATGTTACGTCATGCAAGATTCGTATGACAAAGTAATCGGACATGTAGAAAAACTCATCGCCAACAAATGCGAGTATTTAGAAACGCTATTCGAATATATCGCACCAATCTTAGGGGATGTGGAAATGACTAAGGAAGCACACGATTTCATCAATCGCGGACTTATGCTTTTCCCGGACAACCTGATCCTGAAAGACGAGCTTTGCTATAATTTAGAAATAGAGGGCGATATAAAAAGAGCGATCGAGGTCTGTAACGAACTGATCGACAAGAACCCCTACTCCAACGACTACTGGTTCACTTTGGGTCGCCTCTATTCCATCAGCGGAGACTATGAGAAAGCGATCGAAGCATTCGACTTTGCCCTCACATGCGACGATTCGAACGAAGAGTTGAAGATTCTGAAGGCTTATTGCCTGTACATGAACGAAAATTACGAGAAGGCAATCGAGGTATATAATGATATTGCAACGACCGACGATATCCACATTCGCATCACTCCCCTGCTTGCCGAATGCTACATTAAGCTGGAGAACTACGAAAAGGCTTATGTTTTGCTGAAAGAGCTACTAAGACAGAACCGTCAGCTGAAAGATTCAAGCATTTATATCAATTATATCCGATGTTGTGTCGAAACAGGACGTGACAAAGAAGCCTCTGATGCCCTGATGCAAGCGTCCAGGCTATTCCCGAAGAATATCCGCATCCTTTCCTTACTGGCCCTTACATATCTGGAAAACGGAGACGAACACAAGGCTATGGAAGCAACTGAACGCCTTTTCACCGCCCTCGACCAAGTGGAAGACAAGCAGCAAGAAGACTTCGAGAGCTTATACCGTACCGGCCAATATTTGTTTATGAAAGGAGATATCGACAAAGCCTTACAATACTATAAGAAAGTGTTGGAAGGCAGTCCGGAAATGCCTTATATGCATCTTCATATGGCAATGGCATATCTGGCAAAAGGAGATATGAAACATTTCGGTGAGCACTACAGGCAGACATCTCCCGAAGAATTGCTCGATTATCTAAAAAATGCCGGGCTCAGTTATGAAGGGATAATCGAGCGTATCGGCAGCAAACATATTCCACCGGAAGACCTGGTGAAAGAATTCCTCAAGAATAAGGATAATAATAATTAAACATGAAAAGAAATCTAAAAGACTACGGCCTCTTAGTTCTAAAAGGCATGGGTATGGGTGCGGCAGACGTCGTGCCTGGCGTATCAGGCGGGACCATCGCCTTCATTGTCGGAATCTATGAAGAGTTGATCGACTCGATCAAAAGTATTAACGGAGCCAGTCTCAAACTGCTTTTTACCGGAAAAATCGCGGCATTCTGGAAAGCAATCAATGCCAACTTCCTGCTATCCATCATTGCAGGGATCGGGATCAGTATCTTCTCGTTGGCAAAAATCATCACCTGGCTGTTGACAGACCACCCTATTCTGGTCTGGTCCTTCTTCTTCGGATTGGTACTTGCTTCCACCTGGTTCGTTTCCAAAGATATCAAGAAATGGGATTGGAAAACGATCCTGAGTTATATCATCGGGATCGTTATTGCATTCTACATAACGGTTGCGACACCAGCCGAGACACCTTCCAACCTGTTCTTTATCTTCCTTTGCGGAGCGATAGCCATCTGTGCCATGATCCTGCCGGGTATATCGGGTAGTTTCATTTTAGTGCTGTTAGGCAAATATTTTTATATCATGGAGGCGGTAAAGACATTCAATATTCCCGTAATGTTAGTGTTTATCTGCGGTGCGGCAATCGGTATCACCAGTTTCTCCCGTGTGCTTTCGTTCGCTCTCCGCCGGTTCCACGACATTACGATCTCCGTATTGGCCGGTTTTATGCTCGGTTCGCTAAACAAGGTTTGGCCCTGGAAGGAAACGATCGAGACTTATACGGACAGCCACGGCATTGTAAAGCCTTTAGTCGAAGCCAACATCATGCCGAATCAACTTGTTTGGGAAGCTGTCGGCCTGATGGTTTTAGGCTACGCCATCGTTTACTTCTTGGAAAAGCTCTCGATGAAAACATCGAAATAATAAATTACAACAAAAAAAGAGGTTCAGCAGCATCATTTTTTGCAGTTGAACCTCTTTTTTATTCTCACTCCACCCCCACCTTATCATAAGGTCGTGTATACAAACGCCTCTACCGCATGAGTAAGGATATAGGCGGCAGGCGTAGGATGGGTTGCCGAATAGCCTTTTTTCAACTCTTCGAGCATCTCTTTCTTTCCCGTCCCCAAGACCGGGACCAGCAACGGCGAATCGTTCAGGATCAGCGGGCCGGTCATCGTGATACGGAACTGATGGGATTCGGGATGTTGGGAAACGGCGTAATTACGGCTGTCCGTCAACAGCGGCAAGGTATCCGGAAAAATGGACGCAGTATGCGCATCACCTCCGATACCCAGGATGATGCAATCAAAATAGGGCAATTGCCCGTGCCGGGGCAGATACTCTTTCACGACACGCGAATAACGCATCGCTTCCGTACCAGGTTCCACTTCTCCATGAATGCGGTGCACATGACCGGCGGGTATATGCAGCGGCTTGAACAAAAGCTCGTTTGCATGTCCATAATTACTGTCCGGGTCAGTTGGCGGAACACATCGTTCATCGACCCAAAAGAAACGGATCGCATCCCAGTCGATCTTATCCTTATATTCATCCACCCAAAGAGCGAACATCTTCTGTGCCGTCCCTCCTCCCGACAAAGCGAGGTTGAAAGGCAGGCCGTCATCTTTCCGGTCCATATACCGGACAAGCTCTCCGGTCATTGCCCGGAGGGCCTCTTTATCATCTTTAAAATTCTCTATGATCATAATCATCCTTTTTTATCATTGACAACTTTGACAAGGGCAATCCTTCGGTGTCATCCCCAACTTGGCCTTTTCGATCGGGCCGTCTTCACCGGAGGCGTAGAAGAACAGGTTCTTCGCACCCTCCTCCTTCCAATGATGGAGGATCGGGTCGATCAGCCGCCAGCTTGCCTCCAAAGCGTCGCTACGGGCATACAAAGTCGAATCGCCCAACATGGCATCGAGTAACAGGCGTTCATAGGCATCGGGCAGATAGTTCTTCGAAAGCGAATCATAGCGAAAATCCATACCCACCTGCTTCACCGTGAAACCGGCTCCCGGCATCTTCAGACCGAACTTCAGCGTGATGCTCTCGTCCGGCTGGATACGGATAATCAGTTTGTTGCAGGAACCTCCCGAGCATTGTCCGACGAAAAGCTGGTGAGGAGTAGACTTGAAGTTCACGACGATCTCCGAACTCTTTTCCGGTAATTTCTTCCCAGTAAAGATATAGAACGGGACATCGCTCCAGCGCCAGTTATCGATAAACATTTTCATAGCGACGTACGTCTCCGTAGTGGAGTCAGGCGCCACATTCTTCTCTTCCCGATAGCCATCGTACTGGCCACGCACAATCAGATCATCCATACCATGCGTCTTATACGGACGCAAAGCACGGAACACCTTCACGATCTCGTCACGGATCGGCTCCGGGTCGAACACCGAAGGCGACTCCATCGCCGTAAATGCCATCAGTTGCATCAAGTGGTTCTGGATCATGTCGCGCAACCCCCCCGCCCCGTCATAATATTTCCCGCGATTCTCCACGCCAAGTGTTTCCGAGGCACTGATCTCGATCGAGTCGATATAATTACGATTCCACAATGGTTCGAATATGCCGTTGGAGAAACGGAGAACCAGGATATTCTGCACTGTCTCTTTTCCTAAATAATGGTCGATACGGTAAATTTCCTTCTCATCGAAGATATGGATGAGATGCTTGTTCAGCCGTTCGGCCGATTCGAGGCTCGTTCCGAAAGGCTTCTCCACAATCACGCGGCGCCAGCCATCCTCGCTTCCGGCAACATTCATCCCGTTTTCTTTCAGGCAGGTCGGGATCAACTCGTACATCACCGGCGGCGTGGCAAGATAATAGATGATCTTGTCCGGCAACTGCTGCTCTTGCCGTAACTGATGGATACGATCTTTCAGTTTATGGTATCCGGCGGAATTGGTCGAATCGAACGCAAGGTAAAAGACACGGCGGAGGAAACTGTCCAGTTCGGCATCGTCCACCTCTTTGTTTTTTAGGGATTCCCGGATATGCGCCTTTTCGAAAGTGCGGTATTCATCGTCGGAATATTCCGTACGGGCCGCCCCCAAGATACAAAAGCGCTCCGGCAAGAGTCCCCGAACGTGCAGTTCATAGAGCGAAGGCAAGAGCTTCCGCCCCGTCAGGTCGCCGGAAGCTCCGAATATGACTAATAATTGATTGCTTGCTGTTTTCATTTGCTTTTTTAATTTAATGATGTCAAAACTTTCCGAAAGCCTCAAAAATCATTTTTTAAAGCAGCGGAACTCCCGAAAGCCCAAAAAATCATTTTCGAGGGTGTCAGAACTTTCCGAAAGCCTCAAAAAACATTTTTGAGGTTTTCGGAAAGTTCCAAAACAGTAGAATCAGACGCTATACGTGCCCGAAACCGTATTGCCTCCTTCCCCAGTCCAATTGGTGTGGAAGAAATGACCACGTTCGCGATCGGTACGTTCATAAGTATGAGCGCCGAAATAGTCGCGTTGAGCCTGAATCATATTCGCTGCCGAATACAGCGTGCGCAACCCATCAAAATAGTTTAGAGCTGAACTCATGGCAGGCAGGG
>ERZ791842.1131-NODE-1131-length-15575-cov-2.3491_pt1 | contig 15575 bp, 12 predicted proteins | sample MGYA00509944_ERZ791842 | MGnify/ENA primary metagenome ERZ791842 (study PRJEB30046, sample SAMN00715263) | human gut metagenome | study: EMG produced TPA metagenomics assembly of the A metagenome-wide association study of gut microbiota in type 2...
ATTTCATCTTTAGACGCATTTATACTCTTTGCCACCTGCTTTCTGGCTGTCTCTATTTTTTCCTTACACTGTTGTGCAAATTCATATGCCCCCGATGGATTTCCATAATAAATTTCCAGACATTTTTTCATCTCAGCAACCGCCCGTGGACATACCGAAGTCGTTGCCGCATGGTCAAGATAAATCATACCGCACCTCTGCACCCGTATATAAAATCAATATATTCAGCATAATGCTGTTTGACACATGATAAATTTGAAATACATATAAGAAACTTAGCTTTTTACCGTTTGATAACTCTAAAATTTATATATTCATCATAATTTTATTCATCATCTGATAAATCTAAAATCTATATATTCATCATAATTTTATTCATCATATAATAAAATTAAATAATAAGTTTGAATGTGCTAAAGTGAGGAAGTTTTATGAACTCAGCCGCAAAAACAAAAAAAAAGGTAAAAAACAAACTTAAAAGCAATATAATAAAAGGAACTCTTATACTCTCCTGTGCAAGTATCTTAAGCCGCATAATCGGTTTCATATACAGAATATACCTCGCTGATATTCTCGGTGAACAACTGCTTGGTACATATCAGCTTATTTTTCCTATATATGTGCTGTGCTTTACGATTTACGGAGCGGGTATGCAAAGTGCCATATCTCAGGTTGTTGCGACACTCATGGGCAAAAATAACACACATTCTAAAGACGACGGTTTAAAGGGAAGCGTTTCAAAAGATATAACTCCACGCACGATACTTCTTGCCGGCACGATACTCAGCTTTATCCTTGCACTTTTTCTGTCCATTTTTATAAATTTTAACTCAAAGTGGATTGCCTGCAATATCCTCATGGTACCCGACTGCGACATCTATCTTAAACTACTCACATATCTTTTCCCATTTTGCAGCATTTCAGCCTGCATCTGCGGATACCAATACGGACTTGAAAATGCAAAACCACCTGCCATTGCCGGAATAATAGAGCAGATAACCCGCATCTTATTTGTGTTTATCGTTCAGGGATTTTTCTCTGATAAAGAAATCTGCTGCCAGATAGCCGTGTATGGACTTACCGTTGGTGAATTTTTTGGTTTCCTCTATAATATGTCTACAATAAAAAATAAAAAACGCAACAATAAAAAGCATATTTCCGACAAAAATATAAACAATGATAATGCCAAGCTGCACTCTGAAAGCCTGCATTCAAAAAGACAGCACGCTTATAATGCTAAATCTGACAACCGGCAATTTAAAAGACAAGAATCCTATAATGCAAAGTCTGACAACCGGCAATTTAATAAACAACTAGCTTATAATTCAAAAGACAAGAATTTAAAAATAAAACTTTCAATAAAAGAAAAAATAACATTTCTTTAAAAGAAAGTTTTAAACTGCTCCTGCCGGTATTTATTTCGCTAACATCAATAAAACTGACAATCTCTCTTTTACATAGTGTAGAGTCAATATTTATTCCTGCTTCACTCGTAAAATACGGCTATACGATGAACGAAGCCTTAAGTGTGTATGGTATATATTCCGGAATGGCTATGCCATTTATAATGTTTCCTGCCACAATAACAATGGCAATATCAACAATGCTTCTCCCTGCTGTTTCAAAAGCGCACTCATCAGGAAACAAAAAACAGATTAAAAAACTTATCCGACGCACATCATATTTCTGTCTTGTAACCGGAATGGCTGCTACTGTCTTCTTCCTGTTATTTGGAAACATCTGTGCAAGTCTTTTCTTCCACAACGAACTCGCCGGAAGATACCTTACCGTAATGTCTTTCTTATGTCCGTTTTTGTACCTAAACATGACCTACAGCAGTATATTGAATGGACTTGGCAAGCCCCATATGACCTTTGTGATAACAGTAGTATGTACACTCATAAAGATATTGTCACTTATATTCTTTGTTCCTAAATACGGAATGATAGCTTATATTGCCGCATCTCTTGTGGCAGAAGCATTGCTGTGCGTGATGCTTAGACATTATTGCGGATAGATTAAGATGTACCATGCGATACACCCCATAGCACTTGATTTTTAACAGTCAAAGCTTTATAATCAGCTTAGAAGCAATCAGAGATATTAGCGTGTCTAATGGTTGCCGTTCGGAAACAAAGTAAATGTTTCTTACAGGAAACTAAGACTTAGGCTATCCCCTATTTGCGGTAGGGAATAGCCTTTTTACTTTTTTATCATACCCCATATAAACTGTTGAAAAAGATATCCCATCACACATATATTTTAAAACATTTCTTTTTAAATAACCGCTCGCATTGACATAACTATCTAAATCCTGTGCCCTGTCAGCGGTGATACTTACGGTGATACTTAAATTATCTGCCGCAATAAATTGGTCTATCTTTGTGTATTCGTAGTTCCCACCACTATATCCAGTAGCAATGGAAACTAGACCCTTACTCTTTTAAAATGCCATAATTCTACCTCTAACTTTTTAAGGTTAATGATTTCTTGCATCAAAAAAGACGGATATTAAATCCGCCTTGTGTTTTTTTCTATTGGTTCTTTTTAGCTTTCCTCTTAGTAATTACGATACTTACAATATGTAATATAGCAAACCAAAAGCATATAACACTCCAAACTTCTAAATCCTTATATGAGCCTGCGTTGCTTGCACCAATCAAATATCCTAATAAATAGATTATTGTGCTTGCTATAGACCCGCCAATTTTTTCAGAGTTTCTAGTGACTACAGTTATTATTCCTGCAATCAACATCGCTACTGCACAAAAAATTCCACCTGTGCCACTTGTTTCTCCACTATCTGTAATAGTGTTTCCTAAACCTACAGCGCAAGATTGCATAAAAACTATTACGAATAACACTATTGATATTATTCCAATTACTAATTTTCCAACACTCCATGTGCCATTTTCTTTTTTTACTGTTACATTAAATGATTCTTTCTTTGCGTTAGGACTTCCACAATTCGGGCAAGCGTCTGCCTTATCAGAAAATTCTTTTCCACATTCACTACACTTAATCAATGCCATCTTACTTTCACACTCCTTTTCTTTTAAATATTTGCTATATCATACCACATTCGGCACAATATAGCAATATTCTAAGTAAAAAGAGGTCTGCCGTATCGTTTCTTGTAATCAGCGTTGGCATTCTGTGTTATCTTAACTATATCGCCCTGTGCTTTCTTGTTATTTTTGCTTCCAGTCGAAATTTTATTTAAAAAGTCAGAGAGATTGTCTGTGAAATTGTTTTTCATCTTAAAAGTAATCTCTACATTCCTTTTTATTGTACTTTCCTTGCCTATATCGGTTAGCAACGGATTTTTTGCAACTTCCTTTAACTTGTCTGCATTTTTTACATTTAACTTTATATTTGCATTTTTAGTCTTAAAATTGTCATAATCCTTTTTAGTTTTATCAAAATCTTTACCTTTTTTGGCATAAACATAACTGGAATGGTTCACGATTTAAGAATGTACTAAGTAATGATGCAAAACCAGGTCTAATCGCTGCAATAAAACTACTTAATTCAGCCAAATTCTGTGGCTTATATTTTTTTACACGATTAGTTGTTGCTTCTTTTTCACATTGATTGACACAACAAGTTATACCATTCGCATAAATATCCCATGTCTTTTTATCATTGTCTATCATATGTCTTAGTTCATCAAATAAAAAGGTAGAAAATCTAAAATACTTTCAGAAGTCCGAGGTGAACCTTGTAATATATTTACCCATACGATGCATCATTCCAGATTAGAATGTCTTTCGCAAGGAACAGATATGCGATTGCTTGATGAGAATGGAAATCCTAAAAAGTTTCCGTTATAGCAAGTCCAAGTGTTTGCCCATCATTCAGATCCGAGTACCACACAGGGATACTTGAAGGATCATTCGGAAGATACTATCAATTCCATGTTTGGATTTTAGAAGCTTTCATCTAACCCTTGACAAATTCCCAAACATATACTAATATTAAAGGGAATTAAGAAGTAATTAAAAAGACACTATCCGTATAGCAGAACGGTTGTCTTGAAATCAAATATTGGAAAGAATGAATCTAACCGCCATCAGTTTACCAGACCAGGGCGGTTATTTTCTTGCATTCTTACCAATCTCATATCCAATCTTATACGCTGAACCACATAAGATACTAGCGATTCCTAATGCATAATAAACAGTTTGTAACGAAATTGTAATCATTGCAAGTGTCCTCCTTTCATACTAACTGTTTTGTGCAAACTCATTATACCACTGAAAGTCCTGTACGATTTATTTTTTTGAAAAAGTTGTAAAGTGGTGATTTTGTAAATACATAAAATAAAAAACTCTACCCATAAAGAGAGTATGTATTTACCAAGAAGATTTTCATATCTTCTTCATTCTTAAAATAGGGATAGTTGAGTTTATTTACTCTTCTATCCCTATTTTTTACGATTTTATACAAAGTTCTTTGCGGTAAATTTATTAATTATGATTTGTCTCCATGAAGTTCGTATTATCTCCATTGATATATTAAAATATATTGGATTATCTAAGTTATCTTGATGTTAGATATTCTACCCAGATTTCAGAAAGTCCCCTGTTTTACCGTATTTCCACCATTTCTAATCCCACGAATACGGTGTATTCTGATAAACGTAGTAATTCAACCAGTTACTAAACAATGCATTTGCTGCACCTCTCCAGCGAAGTTTTGGCCTCTGCTCCGAATCATCATCCGGATAATAATTTTCAGGTACTTCTATGTCAAGCCCTTTCGCTTTATCCCTTTTATATTCTGAGTCAAGCGTCATTCTGTCATATTCAAGATGGCCAAGTACAAATATCTTTTTTCCGTCATGTGACACCAAAATTAGTTCTCCGGCTTCTTCGGACTCAGCAAGCACTGTTATGTCTTTACAGGCTGCTATCTCATCATGGTTGACTCCTGTATGTCTTGAATGTGGTGCATAAAACACATCATCAAAACCTCTTAACAGGGGTTCTTTTCTGTGATGCACGATATGCTCATATATTCCAAATTTCTTCTTTGGCAGCATATATTTATGTATTCCATAATGATAATAAAGTCCAGCCTGTGCTCCCCAGCATATATGAAGTGTTGATGTTACATTTGTATTTGACCAGTCCATTATCTTTGTGAGCTCATCCCAGTATTGAACATCCTCATATTCCATATGCTCAATAGGTGCTCCTGTTATTATAAGTCCGTCAAATTTTCTATCTTTTACATCTTCAAATGTTTTGTAAAACTCATTCAAATGGCTTGCAGGTGTATTTGTTCCTATATATGTCGCTGTTGTCAAAAATGTAATCTCTACCTGAAGCGGTGTATTTGAAAGACTTCTAAGAAGCTGGACTTCTGTTTCTTCCTTTAGCGGCATTAAATTCAAAACTGCGATATATAACGGCCTTATATCCTGAGATACCGCTCTTGTTTCGTCCATCATAAATATATTTTCTTTTTCCATTATCTTCTTTGCAGGAAGATTGTTTTGAACTTTAATTGGCATATTTAACGCCCCTTTCTCTTATTTATTATATAATTACGAAGTTTTTTTATTATTCATCACAATTTTATCGAAAACATATCGATAAATTCATCTTCTGTTATTATCTGCACTCCAAGCTCTTTTGCTTTTTTATTTTTTGACGAATTACTTGTACTGTCATTATTTATAAGGTATTTTGTCTTTGATGTGACGCTTCCTGTCACTTTGCCTCCTCTGCCCTCAATAAGCTCTTTTACCTCACTTCTGTTTGAGAAATGATTTACTGAGCCTGTTATTACAAAGTTCATACCCTCCATGTCGTTTGCATTATCATTTTCTTCATCTTCAAGCGTGACAATATCGAGCAGGTCATCTACCATATGGTTATTATTTTCGTTTGCAAAAAATTTTACAAATGACTCTGCTATTATCTCCCCGACACCGTCTATCTCTACCAGTTCATCTATTGAAGCGTGTCTTATTTTCTCAAGATCATTTGAAAATGCCTTACATACCATCTTCGCATTTGACAATCCTATATTCGCAATGCCAAGACTGTATATAAATTTTGCCGTTGTTGTTATTTTCGCTGTCTCAGCGGCTTTTACAAGCTTTTCATATGACTTTTCGCCAAACCCGTCCATTGATATTATCTCATCCTTATATCTGTTAAGTTTGAAAAGGTCAGCAAGTTCATGTAAAAATCCTTTTGATATGAATTTTTCTATGGTTGCTTCTGACATTCCATCAATGTTCATTGCATCACGGCTTACAAAAAGTGATATTGATTTGATTTTTTTTGCAAGACAATCCGGATTTTCACAAAATAAAACTTCAACATCATTTTCTTTATGGATGGATGTTTTTTCTCCACACACCGGACATTTGTCCGGTATTTCAAGAGAACCGCTCTTTGTGAGGTTCTGTGCTATCTGAGGAATTATCATGTTTGCCTTATATACCTCGATAGTATCGCCTATTCCAAGCTTCAACTCCTTTACAATGCTTATATTGTGGACACTTGCCCTGCTCACGGTCGTTCCCTCAAGTTCAACCGGCTCAAAAATTGCAACCGGATTTATAAGTCCGGTTCTTGATGCACTCCATTCAACTTCCATTAGTTTTGTCTTGGCAGTTTCATCTGCCCACTTAAATGCAATGGCATTTCTCGGAAATTTTGCTGTTGAACCAAGCGACTCACCATAACTTATATCATCATACAAAAGTACAAGTCCATCCGACGGAAAGTCATTTGTCTTGACTTTTTCTGAAAACCATTCTACTGTCTCATATATGTTTTTTGCCGTGACAACCTTATACTCAACTGTCTGAAATCCCTGTTCTTTCATAAATTCCATTTTATTTTGCTGGGAATTTTTAAAGTCGACTCCCTCAGCTTCAACAAGTGTAAACGCATAAAGTTCTACATTTCTTTTTGCCGTTATCTCATTGTTTAACTGTCTTACTGAACCGCTGCACAGATTTCTTGGATTTTTATACTGCTCCTCCTCTGATAATAAGGCATTTATCTTCTTAAACTCAGAGTATGTTATTATGGCTTCACCTCGAAGCACCATACGACCTTTAAATGGTATATTGACAGGCAGATTTTTAAACACTTTTGCATTATTTGTTATGACTTCGCCTACGACTCCGTTTCCTCTGGTAACTGCATTTAAAAGCTCTCCATTTTCATATGTCAGCACAACTGTAAGTCCATCCATCTTCCATGATAAAAGTCCCTCTTTGCCACCCAGCCAGCTTGAAAGCTCATCAACCTGTTTTGTCTTGTCCAGCGAAAGCATCGGTGACGGATGTGTCTGCTTAGGCAGTTCACTTAATACCTCATAGCCGACTTTCTGTGTCGGACTTCCTGCCAGCACAAGTCCACTTTCTTTTTCAAGTGCCGAGAGCTCATCATACATCCTGTCATATTCAAAGTTGCTCATTATCTCATCTTTTCCCTGATAATAAACAGATGCCGCTTTATTCAATATATCAATAAGTTCTTTCATTCTACCTGTTTCTGCCATTGTTTCCTCCATACATACCATATAAAATATATTCATGTGTCATTATCTGCATATGAAAAAATTTATACATAAAAATCAATCGGATATTTGCAATCCGTTTTGATGCCTGTTTATAACACCGGCTGCTGTCGCAGCATATCTGAAAGGACTGTTCCTCTTATGATACCGCCAGCAGCTTTAAAGCATCTTTTTTAATTCTGATACCTCACGCAATGTCAGTTTACGGTATCTTCCTTTTTTGAGTCCGTCAAGAGTTATGTTCATTATTCTGTCTCTCCTAAGATGCACTACTCTGTACCCGAAATATTCACACATTCGTCTTATCTGTCTGTTTAATCCCTGTGTGAGTATGATATGAAAACTAAAATCATCTTCTTTCCATACTTTACACGGTTTTGTAACAGTATCAAGAATAGGTACTCCTTCTCCCATTTTCTTTAAAAACTCATCTGTTACTTTATGGTCTACCTTTACAAAATATTCTTTTTCATGTCCATATCTGCTGCGTAGGATTTTCTCCATAACATCACCCTGATTTGTCATAAGCAAAAGTCCCTCTGATGCCTGGTCAAGTCTTCCGACCGGATATATCCTTTTGTCATAGTTTATATATTCTACAACATTTTTTATTTTCTCACCGTTTTCCTCCGTTGCCGTTGTGCAAACGATTCCCTTTGGTTTGTAAAAAGCAAGATAAATTTCTTCTTCCTCTTTTTTTATATTTCTTCCATCAAGCGTAACCGTCTGTCCGTCACATACTTTTGCACCTGATACCGCCGTAACACCGTCAATACATACCCTTCCGGCGTCTACTAACCTGTCAGCTTCACGCCTTGAACAAACACCTGCTTCACTTAAATATTTATTTATCCTTATACCGTTTTCACTCATGATAATCCTCCATGCCCATACAATGTACTCTCGGTATGGAACACTAATATTTTTTATTCACCACTCTTTAATTCATCAAAAAGTGTCCTCACTTCTTCATCCGTACTTATCAGATCATTCATCCGCTTTTGCACGGAATCTTTTAAAGCGGTTATCTCGTCACTCTTATCAAACTTTGAAATCTCTTTTTGCTCGTTGCTGTTTATTTTTCCAAAATATATCTCATATTCTCCATCAGCTGCTCTCTTTATATAATATGCCGATAATGACGGCAGCATACTCTCAACACCAAATGCCTTTATATCACAATATGCATACACTCTGTATGCATCGGCAGAATAGCATTTTTTGACAGTACACTTTATATTATTGTATGACTCTATACTCTGGTTCTGTGCCTGTATCTTTTTTTCATCTATTACTGTTATATCATTTACATATTTTTTCATGCCCGATATGTTATCGTCAAGCTTTGCATTAAGATAACCTGATACAATTCCGTCTATCTGTTCATTTACATTATCTGTTGAGACTGTATCGTAATCACTGTTCTCATCTACTTCTTTTTCTTTCTGGTAATTTGTCTTCTGCTGAATATTATATACTGTATTTTCTGAATCCATTCCCGAAAGTACAGTATATAATATAGCACTTCCCAATAAAAGAACTGAAACCACTAAAAAAATAACAATTTTTTTATATTTAAACATTGAAATCACTTTCCTTCTCTCGCAATTTCTATCCCATAAAAGATAATTTTAACACAACACAAGGTCATTGTAAAGCCAGGCATTCCAGCTAAATTATTTTTGTACGCTGAATATACTTTACAACAACCATGTGATATGCTAAAATATTTAATTGTATGTGCACCCGTAGCTCAGTGGATAGAGCGACAGCCTCCGGAGCTGTGTGTCGAGGGTTCGACTCCCTCCGGGTGCGTTTTTATTATTTTTCTTTGATTTTATATTTATTATTCCCCCTATTTTTTAACAGCTTTTTATATTTTGTCATTTTCTTTTTATTGCAGCTGACAATAAGCTTTTTATTAGTTCCTTTTAATGAATTTTTCCCTGCCTTTCTAAATATTTTACTCCTAATATTAATCTTTTTCAGACTGTGGCAATTTTTAAAACAATTTTTTCCGATTGTTTTTATATTCTTTCCTATCGTTACTTCTTTTAATTTTTTGCAGCCTGAAAACGCATCTGCTGCCACAGAGGTAACTTTATATCTCACACCGCCTTTTGTTATGCTGTCAGGAATGATTGCTTTTTTCGCCTTAGTATCGCAAAATTTCTTTAATGCAACAGTCTTTTTATTTTTATTATATCTGTTATATTTGGCAGTTTTTTTGTTGGTTTTTGCCTCAGTATTACTACTTTCTCCTGCACTGTTTTTTCCAGCTCCCTGCTGTTTATTCGGACTTGCAGTCATTCTCACCAATGGCATTTTTGTCTGCTCTGACAAAGTATCTGTCTGCAATGGCATTTCTGTTACTTCAGGTTTTGTATTCTCGGAAACGTTATCTTTTTTATCTGTTCCATCACTGTCATCAGGATTTTTACTTTGATGCGGCAGACTGCTTTCAGATGGATTTTTTGTATCTAACGGTTTATTTCCGGATAAATCTGAATCTGATTTGTCTTTATCTGTCACATTTGGTATCCATTTTGCATATATAACTTTATCTCCGCTTTCATTTTCTGTTATCTTTTCAATTCTCTGTCCGCTGAATTTTTCATCCTGATACCAGCCTGCAAAACTGTATCCGTCTTTCTTTGCACTCTCCGGCAGTTTTACTCCTGTTCCATACAGATATGCCATTGGACTTCCGTCTTCTGTCTTTCCTCCGTCAAGCATATATTTAATTTTATAAGATTCAGGAGTCCATACCGCATAAAAACATTTATCTCCCGTATCATCAGGCTCAATCTTTGCAACATATGTATCATTCTTATCTTTGTCCGCCGACCAGCCTTTAAAGACATAGTTCTTTTTTTCTACATCCATCGGAAGATTTACATCATCTCCAAATCTATACGAACTTATCCTGCTTTTTTCATCCTTAAATTCTCCGCCGTTTGTCTCAAATTTTATACTGTATTCCGACAATCTGTAAACTGCCTTTAAAGTTATATCTCCATGTGAGCCTTTTTTAACAACATAAGCACCCTCGTGCAGCTTATCGCTATCATGCCAGCCTACGAAATCCCACCCATGTTTCTTTGGCGAAACCACGGTAAAGTCATCTGTCTCGCAATCATATTTCAGAGGATTTACATTTGTCTCAGTCTCTCCACCGTCAAAATCATAAGAAATGCTGTATTCTACCGGTTTCCACTGTGCATATAATATTATCTTATCACCTTTTACAGCAGTAAGCCTGCTTACCTTTTGTCCAACCTCATAACTTGTTCCTTTTCCGTCGTATCTTGTATTCCATCCGGCAAAAACATAATATTCTTTTGTACTTTTGTTATCCGCTATCGTGTACTCTGATTGATACATGATTTCCTTATTTTCAGGTGCTTCACCCGTTCCGCCATTTAGATTGTACTCGATATTATATGAGTTTTCCTGCCACCGGGCATAGAGTCTGACAACCTCTCCGTCTTTATCCGTGAGGTTTTTGATGCTTTCACCTGCTTTGTATATTTCTGAACTTCCGTCAGCTAAAGTGCTCCAGCCTGCAAATGTATATCCTTCTTTCTTATACATATTGTCCAAAATCTTAAATTCAGTATCGTAAAGCAATCCTGCCTGCTCAGTCTGTTCTCCGTCCGTTCCATTTGGCATATACCACACACTGTAGCAATTTGCACACCACTTTGCACTCAATGCTTTTTTTCCTGTCATATCTTCTGATATATTTAGGACTTCTCCAGATATATATTTTCCGGCATCATTATAAAGCTGACTGTCACCTGACGCATATCCGCAAAATGTATATCCTTTTTTCTCAGGGACTTCTATATCAGGCATCTTCATTCCACTATAAACAAATATTCCATCTGTCCCGTTATCTCCTCCTTTTTTATCAAACTCCACACAATATGAGATACCGATACACTCAAATTTCCTATTATTTTTTTTACTGTAATCATTAGTTGTTGATTTGCTCCATCCTCTTAAAATTGTATTTTCAGAAAATGTATCATTATTTTCATTGATAACACAATTTGGATTATTTATTTTTATCTCACTTAAAGAAACACATCCGTAAAATGCTCTGTTTCCTATTTTTGCAAGCATATTGTTGTCCGAAAATGTAACTTCATTAAGTTTCTCACAGTTAAAAAATACATTGTCACCTAATTCACTAATATTCTCATCAGACATTACTTTTTTGAGTTCCGTACAATTATAAAATGCTGAATTGTCTATTGTAACCGCTGTCTTTTTAGTACGGTCTCCCATAATAGAAACATTCTCCAATGACTTGCAGCCTGCAAATGCAAATCTGCCTATCTTTTCTATTCCTGCTCCCATTATTACAGCGGCAATTTCATCACTGTCCCTGTATTCATCTGCAAATTCCGTTGTACCATCATTCTCAAAACCTGCAAATAAAATAATTTTATATTTATTTTCTACTGAAAAATCATATTGTTTGCTTCCTGCATAACATCCTATCAAAGTACCTGCATCTATACTGCTTTTATCACTGATAACTGTTTCTTTTCCCTCGAATACGATTTCTTTTATTTCTTTATCTCCCGCAAATGCTTTTTTTCCTATAAATTCTGTTGTCTTAGGTATAACAAGTGCATCTTTCGTTATCTTCTCATAATCACTCTCATACTTTAAAGAAGTACAACCGGCAAAAGCCTCATCACCTATTCTTGTCACATTTCCAAGAGTAATCTTTTTTAATGCCGTGCAGTTTTTAAATGCCCTGCCCCCTATAATTACAACATCCGATGGCACATTAAATCTCTCTAAATATTTTTCTCCTGCAAAAAAGTCCTCACCTATTGTTGTTATCTTATTATAATTTCTGTGATTTTCTTTTGAATAAGACTGTGCCGATGAATTTGAAAATCCTGTTATCACTGCATTTTGTGGTATCGTTTCAAACGACCTGTCTATCTCACAGTCAGGATTTTTTATGATTATCTCATCTAATGAACTACATCCAATAAAAGCATTTTTTTCGATTTTTCTCACTGAATACGGCACTACAATCTTCTTGAGACTTATGCAGTTTTCAAATGCCCCTGCTCCTATTTCATTAACTGTTCCGTTCTTAATATCAACCGAAACAAGTTTATCCTGGTCTTTGAATGCTCCGTCTCCTATCCGCTTTACTTCTTCCGGAATTTTCACACTCTCAGGCTTTTCGGACATACTTACCAGTGTACCCGAATTTATCACTGCTCCATTAAGACCGTTTTCCCTATAATCTTTAAAAAATCTTTTTACAGTTATATTTCCTGATACCGTCTTTTCTCCATCGCATGACACATATTTTGTTCCGGGATAATACGCTCCGATTTTTGTATCTGACCCAAAATACTGACCTGATATTTTTGTATCATAATCGACTTGAACGGTTTTATTATTATTAACACTGTCTATCACCTTACCATCCTCATAATAATCAATACAGGTAACGCTATACTTATTTTTCTGCCACTGGGCATACAATTTTACTGTAGTCGTTGTTATGTTCTTTATGAGTTGTCCTGCCGAATACGCTTTTCCGCTTCCGTCTGCCTTTGTATTCCATCCGGTAAAATGATAATAACTCCTGCCAAAAGAATTTTGCTTTAAATTTTCTGATTTATCATAATTTATCGTCTGGCTCGCCACATTTCCATAACCACCGTTTGCATCATACTCAACTTTGTATGTAAATGTATCATCATAATACGCACCACATCCGCATCTATGTCTTGTATATCCTTTTGAAGAACTCGTCGGAGCCGTCACTGAAACACTTGAATAATTATGTCCTGTTGCCCCTGCACCTGCCGTCTGTGTCCCACAAGTCGTACAGTATAACACCTGTCCCTGCGTACAGGTTGCCGCACTTTTCTGTGCCCATGTATGATTTGCATACCCTCCTGAATAAGTTGTATTGCTGCACATAGTGCACTTATATATTGCCGGATGCTGACAGGTTGCCCCTGATACATAAGTTGAATAATTATGACCTATCGTACTTCCCTGATTTATTGTGCTGTTGCACATGGTACATTTATATACCGCCGGATTCTGACAGGTTGCTCCTAATATACATGATGAATAATTATGGCTTATAGTGTTTCCCTCACTTTTTGTCTCACCACAGATAGTACATCTGTACTGGTTATTGTGCTGACAGGTTGCTGCAGATGTAAGCTGCCATCTTGATGAATCATAAACATGTCCGCACTGCCAATAAATATATAACGATCTATGATTTTGCGCATCATTGCTTATAAGATTTTTTGCCTCTGCCAAAGTTGCGTTTTGGGGAGTATCTGATAGCTTATTTCCCATTCCAACCATAGCTCTTATATAAAATCCCGGATTTACAAGCGTTGATGCATCTAAATTTGCAACAATATTTTTATACATATTCACATAATCACTTTTTTCATTTATCAAATACTCAACACATAACGAATCTTCACTTTTTTTCAAAACACTTGAACTTTTCATAATTCCTTCTATTGTATTTTTTAGACTTCCTGTCATTGTAAACGGCTTTGAAAAATGCACAAGATATTGATAATATGTCTCTGCTTTTGCCTTTTTTAAATTCATAAACATTCCATTTGACAAAACAACCGCCACCGTCAACACATATATCAAAACTTTTTTTAATAAATTCCTTCTTCTCTCCATATAATCTTTCCCCCCGTTTTACGCTACTATTTCAAGCGAATTAAATGTTTTATTGTACCTGTAAACACTGTCCGACAGATATTCATCCGGCAGCAGACAATTATCATTTACTTCTTTTACCATGTTTTTAAGTTCCTCTTTTGTAAGTCCGGCTTTTGCCGACATTGCAAGCACTTCATGTATGCTGCTCGGCAGGATATAAAAATCACCTCCTATTTTCTCAGCCAGTCGCTTAAATATATCCTGATATAAGATAACTGATGCACCGTTTATCCCCATGTTATTTGTTACCACATAAGGCTCATATAAACACTCTCGCTTAAGTTCCGGTTTTTTTAATCCCATCTCCTGTAACTGCACATCAAACATACCGATAACTTCGCTCATAGGCATTATTTTTTCTTCAAATATTCTCTCCGAATTTTTTAATGCCAGTGTGTAAAGTTCTCTTGTATCCGTTTGCCATTCCTTTGCAACTTCATTTGTTATCCGTATGGATGCAATTCCATCCTCATCATTACTAACAAGACAATAGAACACAACTGCCATGTCGAGAAATCTGATATACGGCATATCTTCGAGCAGCTTTTTATTTTTGTTCAAAGAGATAAGTCTCATAACTATTTTTTCAATACAATCCTCATACTCCATAGACAGATTTTCATATGTATTCTGTCTCTGGCTGTCCTCATATATCCTCACGACCTCTGATACAAGGCTGTCAATGCCTGTTCCGTCAATGTACTTCTGATACATATTTTGAAGATAAAAATTAGGTGTTATGCTCTTTCCCGTCTCCATGATAGTAAGTGAGTCATATTCAAGCGAATTATTTTTTATGACCTTATGCACCTCTACCGCAACCTCCTTACCAAAACACATTTTTATCTTCTCTGCCATCTCATCTACAAATTCATAATATTCCATATCATCCCTCATTTCTGCACACATTTTTCTTCATATCCTATATAGTAATTTATTTCTATTCCATCAAATAATCGGTATAATTTGTGTCGGGTGTGCTCAGACACAAATATTATCCTCCATATCTTAAAAAATCTTTGCCCCAAGCAGACTTCTAATATTTTTGTATTAAAAGTTTCAATCAGATAATCCCTGATTTTTTTATTCTGATTTCACCGTTTTTTCAATCAGGCAAATATTTGTGGTATGCTCTGCTGTTTGCATAATATTGTTAAAACCTGATATATATACTTCTCCTCCTGTCTTTATTTTAGGGATACCTATCTGATGATAAAAATTTGATTTACGGGTGATCTGCTGTTATTTAATCAGCACAAAAAATTTAGAAGTCTGTT
>ERZ791842.1133-NODE-1133-length-15530-cov-3.0831_pt1 | contig 15530 bp, 16 predicted proteins | sample MGYA00509944_ERZ791842 | MGnify/ENA primary metagenome ERZ791842 (study PRJEB30046, sample SAMN00715263) | human gut metagenome | study: EMG produced TPA metagenomics assembly of the A metagenome-wide association study of gut microbiota in type 2...
CTGTTGATTTACTTTTACCTAAAAAAACTATTTTGGTTGAAGAAGTCATTTGAGGATTATTATCTTCATAAATTTTTTCAGACCAAATTGTTGCATTAACACTTCCGTCTTTTATTCCCACTACTTTACCGTTTTCTTTGTCATCATCAATGAGAGTTACAAGAGAAAGCAAAAGTTCAGCGTAAACTTTCTCATTTTCACCTGAAACAATAATTAAACTTTTAGCCACAACTAAACCTCCATATTAATAATTTCACAAATTTTCACTTGGATTATACTACTAATTATACCACTAAGAATTGCACAATGCAATAAATTTCGAAATATTTCATCTGTATTATGTAATATTTGCACAATCATAATAGTGTAATCTATTTTATAATTTCTATGCTAATTCAGTTATCAACTAATGGTCGGCTCTCATTATCGCTAATGTATAGCGATTACTTACATAAACAATCGAGCAACAGAAATTTTGCATCTTGTAAATCTGTTGCCCGAACTAAATTTTAATTTTCAACTTTCAATTTTAGAGATTTTTATAAAAGTGCAAACGAATAACAAACGGCAATTTAAAAGCAACGAAGTTTTTGTTCCGTTGCTTTTTTGTTAACCTATAAAATCATTAAAAGATTTTTGTGCTATATCCGATACTATTCTCTGCATTTCAGAACGGGAATTTGCGTTTCTCGCTCTGTCAATGCAGCTTTCACGGTACTTTTTCGGCATACTTGAAAAGACAAACATTGCGTCGGGATTTTCACCGAGTGCCATTGTAAAGCCAAGCGGCAAATCCCATTTTTCTCCGAGTATTTCTGCAGTTCTGTTCACCGTAATCACCCCTGTTTTAGTTTTTGCATAGGGATTTAAGATACAACAGAGAATAATCGGAAATCATAAACCGAAAATAAAATTACTTCTGCTCTGCAACAACAGCAAAGAATACAAGGTCGGAGTCGCTGTCATTAATAAGGCTGTGTGTATGACCTTTCGGGCAATAGTGGCACACGCCTGCTTCAACCCTTTCATACTCGCCGTCCATAAGCACCTTGCCTGTCCCCTCAATGATGTAGAACATTTCGCAGTTGCCCTCATGAGTGTGAAGTCCGATTGACGCACCGCTTTCAAGGCGACCGTGCATAATCATATTTCTGTCATCCGTGAATTTCTTTACGGCATACGCCTTTTCTCCGCCTTTAAAATTCGGCAAAATCTGTTCTTCCATATGTTTAAAATCAATAATCATATCTCTTGTCCTCCTGATTAAATTGAAATTTCAAAGTTCTTTATAATAAGGACAGATGTCCTCATAGTGACCGTCTTTCATCAAAAAGCCTTTCGGAATAACTCCGAGTTTTACAAAGCCAAGGCTTTCATAAAGTTTTCTTGCAGGTTTGTTGGTTTTTACAACAGCGTTAAACTGCAAAATTTTGAAGCCGTATTTTTTAGCACGCTCAAGGCAATCCGACACAAGCTTTCTGCCAACACCTTGTCCCCTTGACGATAAGGAAACCGCATAGCTTGCATTACAAATATGACCGCATCTGCCGACATTATTTGGATGAAGAATATACATTCCGAGAACCTCGCCGTTTTCATCGGTTGCAACGGGACAACAAGTTTGCTCTGCAAAAAACTTTTTTCCGCTTTCAAAATCAAGTTCTTCAGTCTGCGGAAAGGCAACTCCGTCCCTTACAACTTCATTCCATACGGAAATCATACCATTAATATCATTTTCCCCGTATTCTCTCACGGTAATACTCATTTTCAGTCACCTCGGGTTAATTTTAGCACTATAAGTTAAAATTTTCAATCCAAACGGCTGAAATATTTACTATTTTTACCTTTTTAAAATTGCAAATTAATCTTGAAATTTGTCGAAAGATACTGTATAATCTATTTATAGAATTGAATAAGAATGATCTTATCAAGAGTGACTGAGGGGACAGGCCCTGTGAAGTCCGGCAACCTGCGTATGCAAGGTGCCAAATCCTGCGGTATTTACCGAAAGATGAGTAAACACGGCACCTTTCGGAAGAACGGTGCTTATTTTTTTGGAAGGAGTTTTCTAAATGGCTAAACATTTATTTACATCCGAGTCTGTAACGGAAGGTCATCCCGACAAAGTGTGTGACCAGATTTCCGACGCAGTTCTTGACGAAATCCTCTCTCAGGATAAAAACGCTCATGTTGCCTGTGAGGTTACAGCTACAACAGGCATGATTCATGTTATGGGTGAAATTTCAACCGATTGCTATGTTGACATCGCAGATGTTGCAAGAAAGGTTGTAAACAACATTGGCTACGACGATCCGAAGTGTGGTTTTGACGGCAACACCTGTGCGGTTCTCACATCAATTGACGCACAGTCACCCGACATTGCAATGGGCGTAAACGAAAGCCTTGAGCTTAAAGACGGCGAAAGCGATACCGACAATCAGATCGGTGCAGGTGATCAGGGCATGATGTTCGGTTATGCGTGTGATGAAACACCCGAACTTATGCCGATGCCAATTTCTCTTGCCCACAAGCTTGCAAAACAGCTTACAAAGGTAAGAAAAGACGGCACTCTTTCATATCTCCGTCCCGACGGCAAGACTCAGGTTACTGTTGAATATGACGGTGACAAGATTGTCGGCATTGACACGGTTGTAATTTCAACACAGCATGATGAAGATGTTACACTTGAGCAGATTAGAAAAGACCTCATTGAGTATGTTATCAAACCGATTATCCCTGCTGAGCTTATGAACGAGAACACAAAGATTTTCGTAAACCCGACAGGCAGATTTGTAATCGGCGGCCCGGTCGGCGACTCAGGTCTTACAGGCAGAAAGATTATTGTTGATACCTACGGCGGATTTTCTCGTCACGGCGGCGGTGCATTCAGCGGTAAAGATCCGACAAAGGTTGACCGCAGTGCCGCTTACTACTCAAGATATATTGCAAAGAACATTGTTGCCGCCAAGCTTGCCAAGAAGTGCGAAATTCAGCTTGCATATGCAATCGGTGTTGCAAAGCCTGTTTCAATAATGGTTGACACATTCGGCACATCAAAATATTCAAACGAAGAACTGGCAAACGCTGTTGAAAAGGTATTTGACTGCCGTCCGCAGTCTATCATCAGACAGCTCAAGCTCACGGAAACAAAGTATCTCCCACTTGCCGCTTACGGTCATATGGGCAGAGAAGAACTCGGTGTTGAATGGGAAAAGACAAATAAGGTTGACGAACTTTTAAAGGCTGTCGGCTAATAGAATTAAATTGTTCGATAATTTCGGGAATAAGGTTTGTGTACAAACGCAAATTCTTGTTCCCGATTTTTTTATTTTAAAAAATATTGTTGATAAATTGTACAAACAATTACAATGCTACGCTCGGGCTTGATATGTTTTGTGGGCATTACAAACTATCCGCCCCTACATTCTCATAAGAACATATATTTCAAATATAAACACAAAAATCCCGATTAACTTTTTACGGTTAATCGGGATTGTGATTTTTTATGTAGATGTTGTTTTAATTTTTAATCAGAATTAAACTTCTGCAATAACTTCAACTTCAACAAGGACATCCTTTGGAAGCTGTTTTACTGCAACACAGCTTCTTGCCGGCTTTGATGTGAAATACTTGCCGTAAACCTCATTGAAAGCACCGAAATCTTCCATATTTTTTAAGAAACAAACTGTCTTAACAGCCTTTTCAAGTGAACTGCCTGATGCCTCAAGAACATTTTTAAGATTTGTGCAAACCTGTTCTGTCTGAGCCTCAATTGTTGCAGCCTCAACATTGCCTGTTGCAGGGTTAATTGCAATCTGACCGGATGTAAAAACAAGACCGTTTACCTTTACAGCCTGTGAATACGGACCGATAGCATCGGGAGCATTTTTAGTATAAACCTTTTCCATTATAATGACCTCCTGTCAATATATTAAAAATTACTGATTAAACAAGCTTAAAGCCTGCGTCAACAAGTGCATCACGAATTTCTTTAATCTGAGCAAAATCTCTTGTTTCAAGAACAACACGGAGATAACAACCGTTTACATCTGTACCCTCTCCGCCTCTTTCGTGGTGGATAGAAATTACATTTGCGCCCTTTTCGGCAATGATATTTGAAACGGCAACGAGCTGACCCGGCTTATCCTGAAGTTCAACACAGAAAGTCTGCTGTCTGCCGGTCATAAGAAGTCCACGCTTGATAACTCTTGAAAGGATTGTAACATCAATGTTACCGCCTGATACAATGCAAACAACCTTCTTGCCCTTAACAGGGAGTTTGTTGAACATTACAGCAGCCAAAGGAGCTGCGCCTGCGCCCTCGGCAATCATCTTCTGCGACTCAATAAGCTTGAGAATTGCAGATGAAATTTCGTCATCGCTTACCGTTACGATATCGTCAACATACTTCTTTACATATTCAAATGTATGCTCACCCGGTTCTTTAACCTGAATACCGTCGGCAATTGTAGATACGCTGTCAAGATGAACAGGCTCGCCGTTCTTGATTGACTCAACCATTGAAGGAGCGCCCTCTGCCTGAACACCGTAAACCTTAATGTTAGGATTAAGGCTCTTGATTGCACAGGCAACACCCGAAATAAGTCCGCCGCCGCCGATTGCACATACAACAGCGTCAACATCAGGCATTTCGTTCATAATTTCAATACCGATTGTACCCTGACCTGCAATTACATTTTCATCGTCAAACGGGTGAATGAATGTATAGTTCTTTTCATCACGAAGTCTTAAAGCCTCGTTATAAGCATCATCATAAACACCCGGAACCATACAAACCTCGGCTCCGTAGTTCTTAGTAGCCTCAACCTTTGAAATAGGTGCACCGTCAGGCAGACAGATAAGCGACTTGATACCGTACTTTGTAGCAGCAAGTGCAACGCCCTGAGCGTGGTTGCCTGCAGAACAGGCAATAACACCTCTTGCCTTTTCTTCTTCGGTAAGCTGAGAAATCTTGTAGCCTGAACCTCTTACCTTAAATGAACCTGTAATCTGAAGATTTTCGGGTTTGAGATAAACATCACAATCATCACAAATACCCCTTGCCTGAACGATATTAGTCTGTCTGATAACATCCTTCAAAACATATGATGCGTGATAGATTTTGTCTAATGTAAGCATACCAATTACTTCCTTTTCTATATGTATCCATTGCTTATTTTAATACAACAAGGCTTTAAAATCAAGTTTTTTTGGAATAAACAAAGGGAATTTTTGCAGGATTTTTTAAAGTCTTATTCATAATTCGCAAACAGAATATAAAATATTAATGATGAACAAATAAAAACACCTGCTTACAAGCGTAAGCAGGCGTTTCTATGAAATTATGAAATTGGTATTAACTAATTGAATACTTACAGCCTAAGTTAAGCAAGTGATGCGCCAAGCTTTTTGCAAGCCTCAAGGGCGTCGTCATCGGGAGCATCGTTACAGATAACGCTTTCGCAAACAAGGTTTGCACCGTCACCCTTACAGGTGTCCTCCCAGTTTCTCATCCATTCTCCGTCACCCCAGCCGTATGAACCGAAGAGGGCAATGCTTTTGCCGTTTAATGCACTTTCACATTCATTGAAAACAGGCTCAAACTCGCTGTCCTCAAGAACCTCCGCACCCATTGCAGGACAACCGAATGCAATGCCGTCAAAATCGGCAACCGATGAAGAATCAAAATCGTTTACATTTGCAAGAGTAACTTCTGCGCCTGCGGACTTTGCACCCTCGGCAACGGCTTCCGCCATCTGCTCTGTGTTACCTGTACCGCTCCAGAATACTACTGCTACTTTACTCATATTATATACTCACCTTTCAGTTTTTGTACTTGATTACACTTTAAGTCAGTTACACGCAACCGTCAGTTTCTGAATAGGTGTGCCCTGTAACCACTTAGAGTAATAGATGTCAGAACATTTTTTGAATTTGGCGAACTCTTTGGCTGCTTTTTCTTCATTACCGTAAACCTTCCAGCAACCTGAATATTTACAGCAATTTCCTTTATGAAGAATAAAGCCACGGACATCTTCGGGAGGATAACCGAGGAACAGTCCGATTTCGTGTGGGAACTCTGTTGAGTCTTTAAGTCGGTGGCGAAGCTCCCTTATACAGCGTGCGGCATCGTGTGAATGATACCCCTGCGACTCAAGCAGCTTGCACGCATATTCATCGGACAAATCAACAGCAAGCTTGGACGGGCGAAAAATATAGATTAAAGCCTTTCCGTTGCTGAACTTCAGTGGCAGAACTTTTATTCCCTTTTTGCAGAACATTTTATTCAGCTTTCTCACATCACATTCGCACTCAAGCCGTGATGAGTACGGACAGTTAAAAAGGTTAGCCGTTTTTATTCCTGCAAGCGTTGGGGAACAATGCTTGATAATTAAATCTTCTGACATCTTTTCCTCTAAATAATTGAATGAATGATTTGAATAGAATTGAATAAATACACCACAGTGATTATCCGATAATTGTTTTGCAGTTAGCTTTTGCTAACTTGATTCCATAAGCAAGACTTGTTTGTTGTCTTTATCTTACAGTTAAAATATACCATCAATCAATGTTGTTATCGGCTCTTAAAAGGTTTTCTACGCTCCAAACGGACAGACAATTTCAGCAAAGATTTAGGGACAGCAAACGCTGTCCCTGAAAGGAGAAGAGATATTATGAATAATTACCCGGCAAAGTAATCATCAAATACTCTGCGGATATTTCCGCAGTCTGTCAGAAAAGAATATAGGCGTATCTTTTCGACAATGTTATTATAGCACTTTACAAAGTCTTTTTACTGCTCTTTACGGACATATAAGGCTCTGTTCAGACGAGCGATTTTCTGTACTCATTCGGCGACTTATTCATCACCCTTCTGAAAGCACCCGCAAACTTACTGCCGTTGTTGTAGCCGACAATTCCCGCAATTTCAAGAACACTTTTGTCGGTGTTTTTCAAAAGCGAAGCGGCTTTTTGCATTTTACAGTTCGTTATGTAGCCGTTAATCGTGTCGCCGTAGACACCCTTAAAGCAAATTTTAAGAGAAGTTGAAGAGATGCCGAGCATATCGGCAAGCTCCGTAATTGTTATATGCTCATCAAGGTGAGCAAGCAGATATTTTTTTGCCTCTTTTGCGGCGGTAACCTGTGAGCGTGAAAAATATCGTCTTTCCTCACTCTCACCCTTGTATTCAAGACCACTCAAAAACAAAAGAAGTTCAAGCACCTTAACCTTGTGATAACCCTTTCGGATATTTTCGGGAACGGAATAGAGTTCCGAAAAAATATGCTCAATGCTGATATTTTCACGCATAATTGAGTACGGCTTTTCGGAACAGAATTTCATTTCAAGCTCTTCGGGGCTGACAAAAACATCGTCAAGAATACACGAAAAACACCTTGGCACACGGTTCATATCAATTGCAACCGATACACCGTGGTAGTGGCTCAGCGGACAATATCTGTGTCGGATGTTCTCCGTGTTCTTCTGTATCGACAAATCACCCGACGCAAGGTAAAGATATTCGCCGTTTTTGTATTCAAACTCGATTCTGCCCTCCTGACAATGCGTGATGATGAGCATTTCTCTTCCCTTTGCAAGATTAATGTCACAACTTTGCATATGTACATCGTGATACACAAGCTCAATGCCTGAAAACACAGGATACACGGTGACCTCGCAATCGCCCGTGCTGTCCTGTGAACGGTATATGCTGAACGATTCGCAGTGTTCAACAGTCTGTATCATACCGTATGGATTGTCAATTTTCTGCAATACTGCCATAAGGTTGCCTCTCTTCTCCTAAAAGACCTTATTCCACCTTCATAACGGTGTATGCGCCTATATCGTTTACTGCCTTTTTGAGGAGTTTTTCCTCGATTTCATTTTTCATTCTGACCGTAACTCTGCCGGAAGAAACATCGGCTTCCGCCCACACGCCGTCAATTGAATTGAGTGCGTTTTCTACTCTTGCGGAACAGTTTTTACAGACCATTCCGTCAACAACAAGAGTTTTTTCATAGGGATAATGTGACTTATCCTTATCGGCAACCTTGTTTTTCTTAACGCTTTCGTCACTTGCACCGCAACATCCGCTTGCAAGCTTTTTCCTGTAACTTCTGATTACGAGAACCACAAACGCAATGAATGCCACGGCAAGCAACCCGTAAAAAACATACTCCATATTTATCTCTCCTTTTATTTTTTAATTTTAATCGTCACTCTTTAAAGCCTGTGAGAGTTTGATTTTATTAATTTTCTTTTGAAGAATAAAGTATATAATTGCATAGCAGATAATGCCGATTACTGCCATTTCAACAAATACATACCACGGTACAACATATGGTAACCAACCCTTCATTTCAAACATAAAGTAGTGATACAAGCCTTCAAAAACATAGTATATCAACGGAACACTTACAAGGATTGCACCTGTTGTCACAACCGTTGTTGCACGGTTATACAGCTTGCTCGCCTCTCTGTTTGAATAGCCGAGAATTTTCAGCATTGAAATATTCTGCTCGTTCTTTTCGATAACAAGCTTTGAAAGCAGATACATAAGGATAATGTAAATCAGAACCGAGAAGCCTACAAGAAGTGTGAACGACATACCCATTGAATCGTCAAGCTGATCCGTTACGGTTGTAAGGTCTTTCTGAGTGATTGTTGTTGCAATGTACTTGTCGTCAATATCTTTAAGTTTTTCGTTGCTGAAATAGCCTGTAAAATATCCGTCATCCTTATCAAAAACATCGTTAAAGTTATCGTTTGTCATAAACACACAAAGTGACGCAGGATAGTAGTAACTGCCGACAATCTTGAATGTGTATTTATTCTCGCCGTACTTATCCTTTAAAGTAACCCTGTCGCCTACTTTAAGGCTGTATTTTTCGAGATATCCCTGTGATGCGACAACTTCATTTTTCTTTTTAGGAACATTAACCTTTGAAAGATACGCCGAATCATCCTCAATTCCGTATGCTGAAATTTCTTCGTCATTTGACTCATAAAGCGTTGTCATACAGAATTTTTCGGCAGCGCCATTGCTTGTTTCAACAGGAGCTTTCAGAACATACTGATAATCGCAAATCATATTGTTTACAACTTCTGTTTTGTAGTTTGAAAGCAACGGATTGAGTGCAAGTCCAAAGAATAACAGCAGACCTGCAAACATAATTCCGAACACCATAATTATGTATGACGGAATGTTCTGGAGAATAATTCTCAGACGGAAACGGGTAAGAAATCTGAAATTTGGAAGTTTTGCCGCCTTTTTCTTTTTCTTCATATGGAAGTCATGTCTGAGAAATTGGAGCGGAGGCAATCTCAATGCCTTTGCAATTACAAACAGATTGATAAGTGTAATTATGATACACGGAATCACCGTTGTGAGTATAAATGCATCACCGTTCCACAAGGTCTGATAAGGCGGCAGACTGTAGCTGTGATAATACATATTCATCACAACATTTTTCATAGCCGTATAACCGAGAATATTGCCTATTACAGCCGCAATAAAAGTTACAAGTGTGGGAACAACAAGGTAATGTCTTGTAAGCTCTCCCCTTGTGTAGCCCGACGCTCTGAGTGTACCGATTACCGAGGCTTCCTGTTCGACAGTGTCACGGCTTGTGATTGCAAATATAAAGCCGAATACAATGATAAGAACATAAAGCAATGTAAGCATCATAGTTTTGTCACTGCCGATATCGTCACCGCTGAACATAATAGCCTGATTGTCGGCACGCTTTACAAAATCTGTGAGCATTCCTGTTTTGACAAGCTCTTCCTTCACATCATCGCCCAGGTCATTTTTCTTGCTGTCGGAAAGATTTTTGTCATTGTCAATCCACGAATAGCAGTAAGTGTAGTTGTCATCGGCAATTTTGTTAAAATCGGAATCTGTAACAACAGCAACCGAAAACTTCTTTGCATCAAACATCATATCGGTGTTGTTCTTGAAAAGCGATGTATAATCCGAAAATGCGACCGTTGCGGAAACTGTCATATCCTTGTCGGCAACCTTTATCTTGTCACCTATCTTGATATCGTTATTAGCCGCATAAAGTCTGTCAATTGCAATTTCGCCGTTATTTTCGGGAAGATTGCCCTCAAAAACAGAAATCTTGTTGAAATCGTCACGATTCCTGTACAATCTCAAGGTATGTCCGTTCTTGATTTCTTCATTCTTATAAAAATTCTTGTAAAGCTTAACTCCGAGATTTTCAACATTTTCTTTTGTTTTGTCGTCAATTTCTGCGGCAAGACAAAAGTGACCGTCCTCAACATTATACTTTTCAAAAGAATTATCAAAGGCGGATTTCATGCTGTCGCCTGCGACAAGAAAGCCTGAAATAAAACCTATGCTTAAAATCAGAAAGAGGAAAAGTGCAATGTATTTTCCCAAATCGTTTTTTATTTCTCTGGGTATTCGTTTTGTAAGAGGATTTCTCATAACGCACCTCCTACCAGTCAAGCTCTTGTGCCGGAGTTTTTTCCGTATTGATAATATCGTGTCTTATCTGACCGTCACGGAGTTTTATAACTCTGTCTGCCATATTTTTAATAGCATCATTGTGAGTTACAAGTATAACGGTGTTACCGTACTTTTTATTTACATCTTCAATCAGCTTGAGGATTTCTTTTGAAGTTTTGTAGTCAAGAGCACCGGTGGGTTCATCACACAAGAGCAAGTCGGGATTTTTCACGATTGCTCTGCCGATTGATGTTCTCTGCTGTTGACCGCCCGAAAGCTGATTCGGAATTTTGTTTCTGTGTTCATAAAGTCCGAGCGTTTTCATCAAATCGTCAACATTTAGGGGATTGTCGCTGAGATATGCACCGACTTCAATGTTTTCCCTTACAGTAAGGTTTGGAATGAGGTTGTAGGACTGAAAAACATAACCGAGGTGCTTTCTTCTGTAGAGTGAAAGCTGTTTTTCGTTCATATTTTCAATTGTATCGCCGTTGATTGAGATACTGCCCTCCTCGGCAGTTTCAATACCGCCGATAATGTTAAGAAGTGTTGATTTGCCCGAACCTGACGGACCGAGCAAAACACAGATACTGCCCTTTTCAATATTGCAGTTTATGCCTTTGAGAACCTCTGTTCTGTTCTCACCTGTGCCGAAGAATTTGTGAATATTTTTGATTTCAAGATACATTTCGTATCACCTCTCATTATTTTTTACGATTCAGAACAGTTCTGAATACACTTTACACCGTAAAATTTCTTCAACACCAAATTCATAATTTCAAAAACAAACAAGAAGGGGTACAGCTTTTTAGCTGTACCCCCTACAAAACATTTACTTATGATTATGGCAGTCACCGTGACACGCACAGTGCGCACAGTTTGCGCCGCAGGAGGATTTGCCCTCTTTTTTGTCTTTTACCATACGGGCAACCACAAAAGCAATCACGGCAATAACAATTAATGCAACAATGATTGTGCCGATATTAGCCGCTAACCATTCCAACATATTTATTCCTCCCATTGTTAATCAATAAATTTATTACTTCTTAGCCGGCTTAACTTTAAGAGTTGTAGCCTCTTTGTAAGGTCTTACGAGCATATAAATCATAAATGCAAATACTGCAACGGCAAAGATAAGACCGATTACATTAAGACCGCCTGCAAAGATTGAACCGAACTGGAATACCATAAATGCGATTGCATAAGCAAATACACACTGATAACCAACTGCGAACCAGAACCACTTGATGTTGTTCATCTCTCTCTTGATAGCACCCATAGCTGCGAAGCAAGGAGCACAGAGAAGGTTGAAGAGAAGGAACGAGAAACCGCTGAGACCTGTGAATGCGGTGCCGATTTCCGTCCATCCGCCCGGATAAAGGATACCCATTGTACCAACGATGTTTTCCTTAGCAACAAGACCTGTGATGGATGCAACAGCTGCCTGCCAGTTGCCCCAGCCGAGCGGTGCAAAAATCCATGCAAGACCGTTACCGATTGCGGCAAGAATTGAGTTTCCGATTTCGTCCTCACCGAGCATACGGAATGTACCGTCAACAAATCCGAAGTATGTTGTGAACCAAACAAAGATTGTAGAAAGGAGAATGATTGTGCCGGCTTTCTTGATGAATGACCAGCCACGCTCCCACATTGAACGGAGAAGGTTGCCTACTGTCGGAAGATGATAAGCAGGAAGTTCCATTACGAACGGAGCGGGATCGCCTGAGAACATCTTTGTCTTTTTAAGCATAATACCTGAAACTACGATTGCAGCCATACCGATGAAGTAAGCCGATGTTGCAATCCACGGTGAACCACCGAAGATAGCACCTGCAATCATAGCGATGAACGGCTGTTTAGCACCACAGGGAATGAATGTTGTTGTCATAATAGTCATACGGCGGTCACGCTCATTCTCGATTGTACGGGACGCCATGATGCCGGGAACACCGCAGCCTGTGCCGACAAGCATTGGGATAAACGACTTACCCGAAAGACCGAACTTACGGAAGATACGGTCGAGTACGAATGCGATACGAGCCATATAACCGCAGCTTTCGAGGAAAGCAAGAAGAATGAAGAGTACAAGCATCTGCGGAACAAAGCCAAGAACCGCACCTACACCGGCTACGATACCTTCAAGGATAAGACCCTGAAGCCAGTCTGCACAATTGATTTGGTTAAGACCGTTCTCAATAAGTTTTGGAATACCGGGAACCCAGATTCCGTATGTTGCGGCATCGGGAGCGCCGTAACCCTCTTTATAATCTGTGTTGAGGTAGTTTGAAACAGCCTTTTCAAGAGCAGATTTCTTTGTATTCGGAGTTTCTGTAATTTCAAGAGTTTCTTCATCCTGAACAGAATATGTAACGCTTGCGTCTGAAGGTGTGAGATTTACGAGTTCTGCAAGAGCAGCCTTAGCGGCATCTTCGGAATAATTTTCAGATTCAAGGTCAACAGCTTCGGCAATGTCGTCATTTCCGTACTGAGCATTGAACGCCTCGATAATTGCATCTGAATCGCCGTAGGTTTCTTCAGCCTCGGCAGCCTGTGATGAGCCGATACCGAAAAGGTGCCAGCCGTCACCGAAAAGACCGTCGTTTGCCCAGTCCGTTGCGGCAGTACCTACTGTCTGCATTGAGATGTAGTAAACAAGGAACATAATAACCGCAAAAATCGGAAGGCCGAGCCAACGGTTGGTTACAACCTTATCAATCTTGTCCGATGTTGTAAGCTTACCCTTGTTTTTCTTCTTATAACAGCTCTTGATGATTGATGCAATGTAGATGTATCTCTCATTAGTGATGATACTTTCTGCGTCATCATCAAGCTCTTTTTCAGCCGCCTGAATATCTTTTTCAATGTGGTCAATAACATTCTGCGGAATGTCAAGCTTTGCAAGAACCTTGTCGTCACGCTCAAAAATCTTGATAGCGTACCAACGCTGCTGTTCCTCAGGCATATTGTGAACAGCCGCCTCTTCAATGTGAGCGATTGCGTGTTCAACAACACCGTTAAAGCTGTGCATGGGGATTGTCTTTGTTGAGCCTGCGGCTTTGATTGCTTCCTCGGCTGCTTCCATAATGCCTGTGCCCTTAAGAGCCGAAATTTCAACAACCTTACAACCAAGCTGTCTTGAAAGCTCATCAATGTTGATTGAATCGCCGTTCTTCTTAACGAGGTCAATCATATTGATTGCCACAACAACAGGGATACCGAGTTCTGTAAGCTGTGTTGTGAGGTAAAGGTTTCTTTCAAGGTTAGTACCATCAATGATATTGAGAATCGCATCGGGGCGTTCACCTACAAGATAGTTACGGGCAACAACCTCTTCAAGAGTATAAGGTGAAAGTGAATAGATACCGGGCAAGTCCATGATTGTAACATCCTTGTGCTTTTTGAGCTTACCCTCTTTTTTCTCAACAGTTACGCCGGGCCAGTTACCGACAAACTGATTGGAACCCGTGAGTGCGTTAAACAAAGTTGTCTTACCGCAGTTAGGGTTACCTGCAAGAGCAATTTTAATTTCCATATATCAGTTATCCTCTCTTAGATTAGCAAAAGCTAACCGTAATGTTATAAAAATACGGGATTTCTCCCGTAGGATTTATAAGTATAAATTACTCAACTTCAATCATTTCAGCATCGGCTTTTCTGAGCGAAAGTTCATAATTTCTTACAGTAATTTCAATCGGATCTCCGAGCGGAGCAACTTTTCTGATGTAAATTTCAACACCCTTTGTGATGCCCATATCCATAATTCTGCGTTTGACAGCGCCCTCACCGTGAAGCTTAACAACCTTTACGGTTTCACCTACTTTTGCCTGTTTTAAAGTTTTCATAACAGTTTCCTCCATCTAAAATTGAGCATAAAGCCGTATAAAAACACCTCTCGGAACAACTCCGCCGTGTGTTTGTTACATAGAATCAAATCATAATTTTACGAGCCATTTCTTCGCTGATTGCAACTCGTGTTTCCTTTACATTAACAATAACATTTCCGCCGAGTGACGAAATAATGGTAACCTCTCCGCCGGCAACAAAACCGAGATTTTCAAGGTGCTTTTTAACCTCGGGAGAACCTCCGACTTTCTTTATAATATTGGTTTCACCTGTGTTAGCAAACATCAAAGGCATCATAAAATCAATCTCCTTTAAGTTAGCAGATACTAACAATATTTGTTAATCAAAGGTTAGCTCTCGCTAACCGATTATATGGTACTATAAAACTCGAAATATGTCAATAGGCTTTTGGAAAAAATTTATTTTTTTTTGAATTTTGGCAAATTGAATATTTCACGCCTGTAATTCGGATATTATTTTTGTTGATTTCGGTAAATCGTTTTTTCATAATTATTGAAAGCACAATTAATTTTATTGATTTTTTGTTCATATCATGATATGATTAGACAATGTAAAGGAGTGCAGACTATGCAATTAAAAGAATCAGGTGAAATGTACCTTGAAACAATATATGTTCTTTCAAAAAAGAGCAATTATATAAGATCAATTGATGTATGTGAAGAAATGGGATATTCAAAGCCGAGCGTCAGCCGTGCCGTTGGTCTTCTCAAAGAGGGCGGTTATCTTAAAGTCGGCGATGACGGCTCGCTTATTCTCACCGACCTCGGCAGGGAAATTGCAGAAAAAACATATGAAAGACACACCGTTCTTTCAAAGCTCTTTGTTATGCTCGGAGTTAATCCCGAAACTGCCGCCGCAGATGCCTGCAAAATGGAACACATTATCAGCGACGAAACCTTTGCCGCATTGAAAAATCACCTTGAAAATCATATGCAGTAAAAGGCTGAATAATTACCGAATATTACACACAAAAGGCTGACGATTTCTCGTCAGCCTTTGTTTTTTACTCAACTGCTTTCAATAAGGCGATACACTTTTTCCGACCAATCCCATACCTCGGTAAATTCAAAATCACCGATTTTTATAAGCATATTCTCCCCACCTTTTTGAACGCTGAAATTATGTGTCTAACTCATAGTAATAAAGCGTGTTTGTGTCGGTGTCATAAACTCCCAATACAAAATTAAGCGAC
>ERZ791842.1135-NODE-1135-length-15514-cov-2.65405_pt1 | contig 15514 bp, 12 predicted proteins | sample MGYA00509944_ERZ791842 | MGnify/ENA primary metagenome ERZ791842 (study PRJEB30046, sample SAMN00715263) | human gut metagenome | study: EMG produced TPA metagenomics assembly of the A metagenome-wide association study of gut microbiota in type 2...
TAGGGGCGGGGCTTATCCACCATCATATGGGGGTCAAACACACGATCCGTTACCCGGCGGATGCTTTTGATCACTGGCATGCCAAAAGAAATGCTCGGCACAAAGGCGCCATCCATCACATCCAGATGGATCCACTCTGCTCCGGCCTCTGAAACAGCCCGAAGCTGACTTCCAAGCTCTGCAAAATCTGCCGCCAGAACTGACGGCGCTACCTTATAATACATGATTTAATATCTCCTTTTCTGCTTAAGTTCTTCATAGATCAGACGGTAATTCTCATAGCGGCTGAGACTGATTTTCCCCTCTTTTACCGCTTCCTTTACCCCGCAGACCCTTTCTCCTATGTGGACACAGCCCAAAAAGCGGCATTCATCCTCAAACTCTGCAAACTCCGGAAAAAACTCCTTCAGCTCAGAAGCCTCTATTTCCGGCGTATACATGGAGCTGAAACCCGGTGTGTCCATCATATAAGTATCTTTTTCCACAAAAAACAGTTCTGAATGACGGGTGGTGTGCTTTCCGCGCTCAATCTTCCGGCTGATGCCTCCTGTTTCCATGGATGCCTCCGGCTGGATCCGGTTTGTAAGGGAGGATTTCCCTACTCCGGAAGGGCCGGCCAGCACCGTCGTACGCCCTCTTAAAAGCTCACGGACCTGATCCATCCCCAGATCAGTCCTGGCACTGATAAAGTGAACTTCATAACCAGCGCCCTCATATATCTTTTTGTACTCCTCCTCCATGGCACCATCTCCCAGATCCGCCTTATTAAAGCAGATCACTACCGGAATCTCCTCCATAGCCATCATCACCAGAAAGCGGTCCAGAAGATTTAAATTGGGGGATGGCTGAGTCAGGGCAAAGAGTACCAGCGCCTGATCCACATTGGCTGCCGCCGGGCGCACCAGGGCATTTTTTCTCGGAAGGATCTCGTCGATATTCCCCTCTCCTGCCTCTTCATCCAGGATGGAAAATTCCACATTATCTCCTACCAGGGGTTTAATTTTCCTGTTTCTGAAAATACCTTTTGCCCTGCACTGGTACACCCGGTTTTCGCCGTCATTTACATAATAAAAGCCTGCAATTCCCTTGATTATCTTTCCTGTCATATTGTTTCCTGTTCTTTTTTATCCTGCCGGGAAAAAGGATACCGGCCAGGATTGGATCACCTTATCGTCATTATCCACATCTACAACCTCCACAATCCCGCTGTCAACGCCGTATGCGCCCTTGATCCGCGAGAATACAACAGGAATATCCTGAGAGCCTACTACCAGTCTGGGACTGATTAGGTTTGTGTATACATAGGTATTGGCATCCTTGGGATCCTTTTGTTTTAAACGGATCAAAATACGCACGCTGCTTGTCTGGGAAGCAGGGCCAATATAATTGCTTAAGGAGCAGGTAGCGTCAATGGAACCAACATAATATTTCTCTTCCTCTCCTGTTTTTGCCGCAGCAGCCTCTGTGGAAGCCTGAGCACTGTCATTAACTACATAATCCACTGCAGACTGGGGCTCCAACATGGTTCCCGGAAGTTCACTCTGAGAAAGAACCTGCCCATGAGGCTTGGAAGGATCGTACTCATAGGTCACTGTACCACTCACAAGACCGGCTGCCTTTAAAAGAGCATCTGCTGCTGCCGCATCGCCGTCCGTCAGCTTTGGCACCTGTCCCTGAACGGTTTTAGGGCCTGAGCTTACAAAAAGCTCCACCGTATCTCCCGCCTTTGCTTCTTCTGTTCCAACACGGATCACCTTTCCCTTCGGCACCGTATCATTTGCTTCTTCTTTTGCAGACGGAATCAGATCCTTATCTTTTAAAATCTCCTCTGCCTGCTTTTTATCCATACCGGATAAATTAAGCGCCTTTACGTCTACCCGTTCGCTTCCCTTGCTGATGATAACTCCTACGGTACTCCATTTTTCTACTGCTGTCCCCTCGTCCACATCCTGGCGCATTACATAGCCCTTGGAATAGTTTTCGGAGTACTCTTCCCCTGTAACCTTCATTACAATGTCATATTCCTTAAGCTTGCTTTCCGCCATATCTCTGGGCAGATCTAAAACATTTGGCATTATAGTCTCTCCCTCATCCGGGATCACCTGGATTTCCTCCATAGATGCGGACTGGGTGACCGCCTCTGTCTGATTTTCCTGGCTGTCTTGCCCGCTTCCGGGCCAGAACAGCCCTGTAAGTCTTGAAAACACAAAAACAACCACGATCACGACCAGTATGGCAGCTATAATGCCAATCGCAGCGATCATCCGTTCAAACTGTGTGCTTACATCCTCGTCCCGCTTTCTGGAGGGAATCTTTTTATGAAATTCTCTTTTGCGGGAAGAATGATACCTGCTGCGATGATCTCCCGTGCCGTCGCCAAACTCCTCCGCATCCTCTTTAGACAGGCTGTCTGGGGATCCATTTTCTTCATCAGACGTTTCAAGACCCTCTGTCACTTTTTCCGCCTCATCTGCACCAGTCTCCCTGCTTTTACGGCGGTGATGATCCCGGATCTGGCTTAACTCGTCTTTAGAAATAGGGCGTGTCTGATGGGGATCCCCCCCTTCCTCTATTTCCTCATTTTGGTAAATATCACATTCCGGATCCATAAGCACCCGGCGCAGATCGTGGATTACCTCCTCCATGGAGCCATAGCGCCTGTCCGGCTTCTTTTTGGTACATTTTAAAATAATATCCTCCAGCCCCGGATAGACCTGAGGATTATAATCTCCTGGCGGGACCACCGGATCCTCTAGATGGGCCAGAGCCACAGCAACCGTATTGTCCCCCTCAAAGGGAACCCGGCCTGTAACCATTTCATAAAGCGTAATTCCAAAGGAATAGATATCGCTTCGCTCATCACAGTATCCGCCTCTGGCCTGTTCCGGTGAAATATAGTGCACCGAGCCCACAGCAGCCGATGAATTAACCGTCTGGCTGGAAACGGCTCTGGCAATGCCAAAGTCTGCTACCTTTACCTTGCCGTCTTTTGAAATGATCATGTTCTGAGGCTTGATATCCCGGTGGATGATATGCTGCTCATGAGCTGCCGCAATCCCCTGTGCCACCTGGATGGCAATACCGATCGCCTCTTTGCTGTCTAAAAGTTCCTTTTTTTCAATGTAGCTTTTGAGGGTAATCCCCTCAATAAGCTCCATCACGATATAATGAAGATTTTCCTCATCTACTACATCATATACATTTACAATATTGGGATGGGAAAGCCGTGCTGCTGCCTGAGCTTCCATCTTAAACTTGCTTACAAAATTCTCATCTGAGGCAAATTCTTCCTTCAGTACCTTAATCGCTACCAGACGGTTTAAGGTATGGCATTTTGCCTTATAGACAACAGACATTCCACCTGAGCCGATTTTTTCCAGAATTTCATACCGCCCCTGAAGGTAGGTTCCAGGATTTAACATAGGCCGGTTCCCCCTTCCTCGAATTTTACAAGAACAACCGCAATATTATCGATTCCTCCACTCTCATTGGCTTCCTCGATCAGACGCTCTGCCTTTTCCTTAAGAGTGCCGGGTTCGGATATAATGGCGCAGATCCGTTCATCGGCCACCATATTGGTAAGGCCGTCGGAACAGAGAAGTATATAGTCGCCCGACTCTAAATCCGCCTCAAAAAAGTCTGCCTCTACATGGGTTCCGATTCCCATTGCCCGGGTAATGATATTTTTCCTGCGGTTATAGTCCGCACTTCCCCGGACCATTTTCCCTCTGGCTACCATTTCCTCCACATAGGAATGATCCTTTGTAACCTGGCGAATCCGGCCTCCATGGATCCGGTAAAGACGGCTGTCTCCGATATTAGCCGCATAGAGGATCCCATCCTCTATCACCGCTGCTACAAGCGTGCATCCCATACCGCTCAGTTCCTCCCTCTTAAGGGATTCATCGTAAAGGCCTGCATTTACCTGGCGGATCCCCTCCTGCAGCTGAGCCACTGCCGCTCCCTTTTGGCAGCGGTTTAAGTACACCACCAGATGTTCCACTGCATACCGGGAGGCAAAATCACCGGCCTGATGACCGCCCATGCCGTCAGCTACCAGAAAAAGGTTTGGAAGGGAACCAATGGTTTCCTGAGAGGCATAAATATAATCCTGGTTCATGGAGCGGACTCTCCCTATATCTGTCAGTGCATATGCTTCCATGTCATCCCCCTCCTTCTATATAACTCTTTCTTAGCTGCCCGCAGGCTCCGCCGATATCCCGGCCCATCTCCCGGCGGACCGTGGCATTGATGCCGTGGTCTTCCAGATAGTTCCGAAACGCCTCAATGGCCCTGCGGTCGGACTGAACGTAATCCCGTTCCTTGATGGGATTAACCGGGATCAGATTTACATGGCCATGCTGGTCCTTTATCAGTTTCGTAAGGGCTGCGGCCTCCTTTAAATTATCATTTACCCCTTTTACCAGGCTGTATTCAAAGGTCAGCCGTCTGCCGGTTGCTTCAAAATATGTATGGCAGGCATCTAAAATATCTTCCAGACGGTAGCTGTTTGCCACCGGCATCAAGGTTTTTCGCACCTCGTCATTGGGGGCGTGCAGAGACAAGGCTAATGTGACCTGAAGCCCCTCTTTAGCAAATTTTAAGATTCCCGGCACAATGCCGCAGGTGGATACCGTCAGATTTCTCTGGCTGATGTTAAGCCCCTTCTCATGGGAGATCAGGCGCAGGAAACGGATCACGTTATCATAGTTGTCCATGGGTTCTCCGGAACCCATGATCACCACATTGGATACCCGCTCTCCTGTAATGGTCTGGATCCGATAAATCTGATCCAGCATTTCTGAGGCCCGCAGGTTCCGCTCCAGACCGTCCAGGGTGGAGGCGCAGAAGCGGCAGCCCATACGGCAGCCCACCTGGGAGGAAATGCATACGGAATTGCCGTGATGGTACTTCATCCACACACTCTCGATCACATTCCCATCTTCCAGTCCAAAGAGGTACTTTCTGGTACCGTCCACAGCCGAAATCCGTTCTCCTACAACCTTTAATGCCGTAACGCTGTAATGCTCTTTAAGCCTTTCCCGAAGGCTCTTTGAGAGAGTACTCATCTGATCAAAGTCTGTCACCAGCTTTACATGGAGCCAGTCGTAGAGCTGCTTTGCCCGAAAGGGCTTTTCTCCCAATGTGCCAAGCTCTGCGGTTACTTCCTCCAGGGTCATGGATTTGATATCTTTTTTACCATTGCGGTCTGTTAAATCTAACATAAAAAACTCCTGTACTTTAAAATAAACCGGTCTTTTTATCCCCGGCGCTTAAAAACGCTGATAAAAAAGCCGTCAAATTCCTTCCATGGGCCAATCCCCGGCAGGATCTGGATCTGTCCCTCCTGTAAAGAAGCAGAAGAGGCTGCTTCCCATCCCTCCGGGAGCTTTCCTCTTATATCCACAGGCTCAAAGGGAAGATTCCCGCGAATCCAGGAAGCATTTTTCTCATTTTCTCCCTTATTGATGGTGCAGGTACTGTAAATCAGTGTTCCGCCGGGCTTTACATACCGCCATACAACGGATAAGATCTGGCGCTGCAATTCTTCCAAAGCTTTCAGACTTTCTTCTGTCATGTGGTACTTGATATCCGGCTTTCTCCCAATAATTCCCATGCCGGAACAGGGAAGATCTGCGATCACGATATCTGCCTTTTCCTCACTGGACGGGTCAAACACAGTGGCGTCCCATACCTTTGTCTGAATATTTGTCAGACCGCAGCGGGCAATATTGTCCTCAATAAGGGAAACCTTCTGTTCTGTTAAATCCCTGGCTTCTACCAGGCCGGTCCGTTTTAGCTGATCTGCCAGATGAAGGCTCTTTCCTCCAGGAGCAGCGCATACATCAATGATGATATCACCCTTTTTTGGAGCAGCCAGCTGTCCTACCAGGCTGGAGCTGATATCCTGAACCTGGATCCAGCCCTCCAAGAATGCAGTCAGCCCTTCCAGATAGTCATAGCCCCACAGGGCGATCATGGAATCAAAGCCTTCCATACACTCTGCACCGGCTCCCTCTTCCTGAAGAGATTTTAATATCTGAGATACCGGTACGGTACTTTCATTGCATCGAACCCAGGTAGGACGGGGCTCTAAAAAGGATGCGGCAATGATCTCGGCCCTCTCTTCTCCCCAGTCTCTGACCCATTTATCATACATCCAGTCTGGAACACTGAAACGCATGGCTGGATTCTCAAAGGAAATGTGTTCCTTTTCTCTGGAAATGGTACGCAGCACTCCGTTTACAAAGCCCTTTAAACCCTGAAACCGATGCTTCACTGCCAGCTTTACCGCTTCATTGCACACAGCGCTGTCAGGCACCCGGTCCATATAGAGAAGCTGATAGACGCTCATTCTTAAAAGGTTCCGGATCAGTGGCTTCATCTTGTTCGTCTTTGTCTTTGAATACCGGTTGATCACCCCGTCCAGCTGAAGCATATACTCCAGTGTCCCTTCTGTGACACGGGTGATAAAGGCTCTGTCTGCCTTATCCAGATATTGATATTTATAAAGAGCCTGGTTTAAAACAAGATGGACGAAGCTGCCCTTTTCGAGCACCTCCGTCAACACCCCAAGGATTATTTCCCTGTTTTCCAGACCCCTGTCTGTCTGTTTTGCCATAAATCCCTCCTGTTAATTATCCCTGTCTCTGTTTCCGAATAAAAGAAGCAGACGAAGGAGCTGGAGGATGGAAGCTGCTGCAGCAGCTACATAGGTTAAGGCAGCTGCGCCTAATACCTTTCTTGCCTGCCCCACTTCCTGATCCCGAAGAATCCCAATGGAATCCAGAAGCTTTACTGCACGGTGGGAAGCATTATATTCTACCGGCAGGGTCACAAGCTGGAAAAGCACGGCGGCTGAAAAAAGCAGGATCCCTATATCAACCAGAAAGCCTCCGCCTATAAAGAAGCCGATGAGGATCAGGGGCCAGGAGATCTGGGCGCCGAAGTTGGCTACCGGCACCAATGCAGCTCTTAACCGCAGGGGAACGTACTCTCCTGCATCCTGCATGGCATGGCCGCACTCATGGGCCGCCACACCGATGGCTGCAATGGAGGTGGCTCCGTATACCGCATCCGACAGGTTTACTGTTTTGGTGCGGGGGTCATAGTGATCTGTAAGGTGACCGGATACACGGCGCACTGCCACATCATAGATCCCCTGGGAACGGAGCAGCCGCTCTCCCGTAAGCCCGCAGCGGCTTCCCACACGGGCATAGGTGCTGTAGGTAGCGTTCAGTTTTGCAGAAGCCATTAAAGACAGCACCATTCCGATGAGGATCAGAACGTAGGTAGGGTCAAAATAGGGCATATAAAACATATAGATTCACTCTCTTTCTAACGTAACAGCATGATTGCGGGAAACTTACTCTCCCAGTATTTCTCCCTCTTTTACGGAATAGCCTCTGAGGAAGGTTTCCACATCCATCCGCTTCTTTCCTTCCAGCTGAAGCTGGCGGATGGATAACAGCCCTTCTCCTGCAGCCACTACCAGACGGCGGGGATCACAAAGGACTACCTCTCCCGGTCTGGCATCCGTCGTTTCCTTCAAAACATCCCCATCCCAGAGCTTTAAGGTCTTTCCATGAAGGGAGGTATAGGCGCTGGGCCAGGGATTTAAACCGCGGATCAGGCGTTCAATGGCCTCTGCCTCCATAGACCAGTCAATGCGTCCCAGAGACTTTGTAAGCATCTTTGCATAGGTAGAATCCTCGTCCTTCTGAGGCGTCCTTACTGCGGTGCCCTTCTCAAGCTTATCAAGGGTGGAAAGAATCAGCTTTCCCCCTGCCTGGCTGAGTTTTTCAAACAGGCTTCCTCCGGTTTCCTTCGGATCCAGAGGGATCATCGTCTTTTCCAGCATGTCTCCCGTATCCAGTCCCACATCCATCATCATGGTGGTAACGCCGGTTTCCTTCTCTCCGTCGATCACCGCCCACTGGATGGGAGCTGCTCCCCGGTACTTTGGAAGCAGGGAGGCATGGATATTGACGCAGCCATAGGGCGGAATATCCAGAATGGCCTTTGAGAGGATCTGTCCGAAGGCGATTACTACGATCGCCTCCGGATGAAGCTCCTTTAAAATCTCCACAAAAGCCGGATCCTTTACCTTTTCCGGCTGATAGACCGGAATGCCGTACTCTAACGCCTGAAGCTTCACCGGCGTCATCTGTACATCTTTTCCTCTGCCCTTTGGACGATCCGGCTGGGTCACTACCGCAGCTACCTCGTGGCCGGCATCCACCAGGGCATTTAATGCCGGAACGGAAAAATCCGGCGTCCCCATAAATACGATACGCATCTTACATCTCCTCTTCCTCTTCTTCAGCCTCTGTATCCAGCAGCTCGCCTTCGACCAGCTCTACATAGAGCTGGCCATCCAGGTGTGCGCACTCATGACAGATGGCTCTGGCTAAATCCTGTCCCTCTAACTCATACTCCTCCATGTTTTCATTCAGCGCTCTTACCTTTACATAATCCGGACGGGTTACGATGCCGGTCTTGCCGGGAACGCTTAAGCAGCCCTCGTATCCGGTCTGGGCGCCCTGCTGCTCCACAATTTCCGGGTTGATCAGCACATACTGATTGCCGTCCTCTACGTCAATTACCACGATTTTCTTTAAAACGCCCACCTGGGGAGCTGCAAGGCCTACGCCGTTTGCCTCATACATGGTCTCAAACATATCTTCGATCAGCTCTGCCGTACGAGGAGTCATCTCCTTTACCGGCTTGCATTTTTTATTTAAAACTTCATCTCCAATTACACGAATCTGACGGACTGCCATTTTATTATCTCTCCTTTTTCATATTCAAACCATAAACGGCGGATATACAAACCCCTTTTCTACTGTTTGGCCTATAAAGCCAGATCGGACTGGAGGGAAATCCCTTCCATGCCATCCAAGCAGGCCTCCGCCATTTTTCTGATCTGTATCAGTATATCATAGTTTTCATTCTTAATATATAAAATTTTTCTGTAAATATCATTAACTTTGTACACCGGGGCATTCACAGGGCCAATGCAGGCAAGTTTTTTTCCCGGAAAATGCTCCGGAAAACGGGCTGTCATCTTCTCCAGTACCTCTACGGCCTTTTCAAGGCGCTCCTCACAGCCGTCGGACAAAGTGAGTGTTAACAGCCCCACTGCGGGAGGATATCCCAGAAGCCGCCTGAAATTCATCTCCTGGCTGTAAAAGCTTTCATAGGCCTGGCTGGCTGCCGTCTGTATGCTGTAATGATCCGGCTGATAGGTCTGGATCACCATATTCCCCGGAATATGGCTCCTTCCGGCCCTTCCTGCTGCCTGGGTTAAAAGATCAAAGGTTTCCTCCCCGCAGCGGTAATCCGGAGCATAGAGGGAGAGATCGGCCGCCAGAGCCCCGACCAGAGTGACCTTTGGAAAATCGTGTCCCTTTACGATCATCTGGGTACCGATCAGGATATCGGCCTCTCCTCTTGCAAAGGCAGAAAGGATTTCCTGATGGCCTCCCTTTTTTGAGGTGGTATCCAGATCCATCCTGAGAATCCTTGCCTGAGGAAACATTTTTACTGCCATTTCTTCAATCTTCTGGGTTCCCGTTCCAAAGGGCGCAATATAGGCGGAACCGCAGGAGGGGCAGAGCTTTGGCTGCATCACCGTATGACCGCAGTAATGGCACATCAGACGGCCGTCTTTATGAAGCGTCAGGGTCACATCGCAGTGGGGACAGCGGATAGCCTCTCCGCAGGAACGGCAGGATACAAAATTTGCATAGCCGCGGCGGTTGATAAAAAGCATGGTCTGCTCTCCTTTTTTCAGCCTGTCCTCCATCAGTTCCTTCAGCCTGCGGCTGAAAATAGAACGGTTTCCCGCCTTTAATTCCTCTCTCAGATCTACGATCTCCGCCTGAGGCAGTGCCGCGCTGGCCTTTGCCCGTCTTGTGAGCTTAAGAAGGATATATTCTCCCAGAACCGCCTTTGTGTAGGATTCCAGAGAAGGCGTGGCAGAGCCCAGGATCAGGCTGGCCTGATTGATCCTGGCCCTCTCCTTTGCCGTCTCCCTGGCATCATAGCGGGGGGACAGCTCGCTCTGATAGGCATTTTCATGTTCCTCATCAATAATGATCAGCCCCAGCCGTTCAAAGGGGGCAAACAGGGCAGAACGGGGCCCGATCATAATATCTATATCCCCGGTTCTTGCCCGTTCATACTGGTCATAGCGCTCCCCTGGGGACATTCTGGAGTGAAGCAGAGAAACCCGGTTCCCGAAACGTTTATAAAATCGCATGACCGTCTGCCAGGTAAGGGAAATTTCCGGGATCAAAAGGATTACCTGCTTTTTTTTCTCCACCACATGGCGGATCAGCTCCATATAAACCTCTGTTTTTCCGCTGCCTGTGATCCCATGGAGCAGATATGTGGCGCGGATCCCTCTGTCATACTCCCGGCAGATGCGGTATGCGGCAGCCTGCTGTTCCTCATTTAAGACGGGAATCGGACTGCTTTCGGAAAAATCCATGGCAGAAGCCCTTCCCGTTTCCCCTGTGAGAAGCCGCTTCATCTCAAGAAGGGGATTTCTGTATTTTTCTACGATTTCTACCCGGATCAGCCCCGCTTCCTCCAAAGGCTTAAGGACCGCCGGGGTCAGGTTCAGACGGTTCATGGCCTGATCGTAGGGAACGGGATTTTTCTCTTTTAACAGGCAAAACAGGCGCAGCCTGGCCTTATAGCCTCTGCGCTCTGCCAGATCCACCGCCTCCCGGAAGGCCTCTTTTTCGCCAATGAGCCGGATCTGCCGTTTGGGAGCTTCCTTTATCTTCTGCTTCACAGGAAGGACTGTCTTTAATGCCTGGTTCATGGTAGAGCCGTAGCGCTCCTTCATCCACCAGGCCAGCCAGATCAGCTGTGACTGGGCTGTAACGCTGTGCTCTACAATCCCTTCTATTTCCTTTAATTTTGCCACATCGTATTCCGGCTCATCCGTAAGCTCCACCACATATCCCTTTCTCCTGCGGCTTCCCGCTCCAAAGGGAATGTAAACCTGCTGGCCTACCTTAAGAGTTCCTCTAAGCTTCTCAGGAACCCGGTACTGAAAGGTCTTATCCACGCTTTCATGGGAAATATCAATAATTACATTGGCATATAATCCGGTCAAATCTCATCCAACTTTCTTTTATAATAGACAAAGCCTGCCAGATCGGCTAAAAACCAGCCAATGGGCACAGCCGCCCAGATCCCGGTTACCCCAATGGACGGAACGGCGGACAGGACATAGGCTAAAATCACCCGGGTGCCCAGGGAAATCACAGTCAGGACCACGGACATTCCCGGTCTTCTCACTGCCCGGTAAAGGCCATAGAGCAAAAACAGACAGCCGATCCCACAGTAAAACGCACCCTCAATCCGAAGATAACTCATCCCCACCTTAAGGATCTCCGTTTCATGGGGTTGGACAAAAATCAGAAGGAGCGGCTTTGCAAATACGCATACCACAAAGGAGATAAACAGGCAAAACAGAACGGAAACCGTCACAGCAGAACGGATTCCTGCACGGATCCTGTCTTTTTTTCCTGCTCCGTAATTCTGAGCTATAAAGGTGGAAAATGCATTTCCAAAGTCCTGAACCGGCATATAGGCAAAGGAATCGATCTTTACCGCTGCGGCAAAGGCAGCCATCACCACCGTTCCGAAGCTGTTTACCAGTCCCTGTACCATAAGGATGCCAAAATTCATCACAGACTGCTGGATACAGGTAAGAAAGGAAAACTGGGAAATTTCTCCTAAAACCTGGCGTTCTATCTTCATATGTTCCCGCTCCACCCGGAACTCAGGCATTTTTACAAGCGTATAAATACCGATTCCAATACCGGAAACAAACTGGGAAATAACCGTGGCCTCTGCCGCTCCCGCTACGCCCCGGTGAAGCACCAGGACAAATACCAGATCCAGTATGATATTTAAAACGGCTGAAATTCCCAGAAAAATCAGCGGCACCAGAGAATTTCCCACAGCCCGCAGAAGAGAGGCATAAAAATTATACAGAAAAACTGCCAGGATACCTGAAAAGATCACTCTCAGGTATTCCCGCATCATCCCGTAAATCTCTTCCGGTACGCACAGAAGGCTCATAATGGGATCGGTAAACACCACCACCGCCAGGTTGACGGCCAGAGCCACCGCAGCAATCATTACAAAGGATACATAGATGCTTATTTTTAAACGGGCGCTGTTTTTCTCCCCAAAGCGCAGGGAAAAGACGGCCCCGCTTCCCATACACAGTCCCAGAAGAATAGAGGTAAGAAAGGTCATAAGGGTATAGGCCGAGCCTACGGCTGCCAGGGCATCCGCCCCCAGAAATCGACCTACGATCAGCGTATCTGCCACATTGTAGCACTGCTGTAAAAGATTTCCCAGTATCATCGGAAGGGCAAAGCGCAGCATAGTGCCTGTAATGCTTCCCTCTGTAAGGTCTTTCTGCATGGTTTCTTCTAATCTCCTCTTTCCGTTTATTAATATACCCCTATCCGGCTGACTGTCTTTGCCCGGACGCACTCCGGCCTCTGGGCTTTATGGTGCAAAGCCAGAGGCCGTGTATATCAGGGTGTTTTCCCCCTTATGATCTTATTCCTGATCCACGCGGTAGCAGCCTTTTCCCTCTGCTTTTAAACAGGTATTAAAGAACGTCTTTGCTGCCTGGATCAGATAACAGGTATCCTTTACGCCGGCTGTCTCATAAGGGGAATGCATCGCCAGCTGGGGCAGGCCGATATCCACTGTATTGAGAGCCACATGAGCATTGGAAATATTTCCCAGAGTAGAACCTCCCGCCATATCGGAACGGTTGGCAAAGGTCTGGCAGGGAACGCCGGCCTTTTTGCAGATTGCCCGGAAAATAGCTGCGGATACTGCATCTGTAGTATACTTCTGGTTGGCGTTGTACTTGATTACAATCCCCTCGTTCATGGCAGGACGGTTGGTCGGATCTGCAAATTCTCCGTAATTTGGATGAACCGCATGAGCATTGTCAGCAGATACCATAAAGCTGGAGGCCAGAGCCATCAGATATTGATCCTCGCTGCGTCCCAGACTGCGGTTGATCCGGCGCAGGGTATCCTCTAAGAAGGTGGAATCTGCACCCTGTTTAGTGCCGCTTCCCACTTCCTCATTGTCAAATACGGCGCAGGAAGGATGTCCTCCTGCCAGCAGGCCCTTAATGGAAGAAAAAGCACACTGCAGATCATCCAGACGTCCGCAGGAAAGGTAAGCCTCATCGGCTCCCCAGATGGTTCCCTTGTCCCGGCTGTAAAGGAACAGGTCATGGCCCAGGATATCCTCTGCCTTTACGCCTGCTGCTTCTGCCATCAGGGTCATAAAGCTTCCCTTTGCTTCCAGACTTCCAAAAATAGGAAGCGTATCCTTCTGTGCATTATACTTGTAACCGTCATTGACCTGTCGGTTCATATGAATAGCCAAATTAGGGATCATCACCAGATCACGGTCTATATTCACTAACTTTGATACCAGTCTTCCATCCTCTTCTACAACCAGGCGGCCCGCAATGGATAAAGGACGGTCAAACCAGGGAGACATGATCATGCCGCCGTATTTTTCTACGTTTGATTTGATAAAATGGCCCTCTGCCTCCATCTCCGGATTCTCCTTAATCTTAAAAGAAGGGGAATCGCTGTGGCTTGCCATGATCTGAAAGCCTGTAAAATCTGCTCCCGGCACCTTAAATGCAATGACAGAAGACTGATTGCGGGTCACATAGTAAGAGCCGCCCGGTAAAAGCTTCCAGTTTTCCTCCTCACGGATTTCCTCAAAGCCTGCTGCTTCCAGCATATTCGTTATATTGGCAATAGCGTGAAAGCTGCTGGGGCTTTTCTCCAGAAAGTGCAGCAGCTCCTCTGCCGTCTGACGGCAGGTTTCTTTCGTTAATTCCATGTGTTTTTTCCTCCAGATAATCATTTTAATTCGTGAGTTTTTCTCTCATAAAGCTCACGGCTTTGGAAAGCCCCATGCTGTTTGAACCCTTAAACAGCAGGCAGTCGCCTTCTCTTACTGCTTCTGCCAGCCATGTTTCAGTTTCCTCCAAAGTGGAGGTTTTTACGCATGAGATTTTTCCTCCATCCATTTTAAGACCCGTTTCAATCTCCCATGCCAGTTCTCCCATAAGCACCAGCTGGTCAATTGGCTGATGTTTTAAAAAGGCGCCTACCTCCCTGTGGTACGTTATGGTATCCGGCCCAAGCTCCTTCATATCCGCCAGAACCGCAATGCGGCGCTTCACTCCTGCCATGGAGGAAAGCACCTCAATGCCTGCCTTCATGGAAACGGGGCTTGCATTGTAGCTGTCATCTATGATGGTGACGCCCTTTTCCTTAATGATCTGCTGGCGTCCCTTAAAACCATCAAACTGTTCTAAGGCAGCAGCAGCCTTCTGTAACGGTATTCCATACCGAGAAGCCACTGCCAGGGCTGCCAGGGCATTGCTTACCATGTGATTTCCCATTACCTTAAGGTGTACCTGTACCCGCTCTTCTTTGCAGACTGCGGTAAAGACAGGAAAGCCATTTTCCAGATGAAGGTTCTCTCCCCGGCAGTCGCAGCCTTCCCACAGGCCATAGAGGATCCGGCTGCGTCCCTGGTCCGGCATTACCGCTCGCAGGAGAGGATCGTCGCCATTGAGGAAAAGAACACCATCCTCTGCCATTCCATCCTGGATATGGAGCTTCTCTTTTAAAATATTTTCCTTAGAGCCAAGCTGTTCGATATGAGCCACTCCGATATTGGTCATCACTGCACAGTCCGTCTGTGCTACCTGGGCAATCTTTGTCATCTCTCCGGGTTCGCTCATGCCAAGTTCAATAACGCCGATCTGCGCTTCCTTTGGTATATTAAAAACAGTGATGGGGACACCCACTTGGCTGTTGCTGTTTCCCGGCGTCTTATAAACCCTATAACCGGCGCTCAAGGCACAGGCTACCATCTCACGGGTGGTCGTCTTTCCCACACTGCCCGTAATCCCTACCAGAGGAATCTGCGCCTGGCTGCGGCACCAGGCTCCCAGCGCCTGAAGAGCCGCTTTTGTATCCTCTACACAGATCCAGGTGCTTAAAAGAGCCTGTCCGCTCCATTCAGGATGCTCCCTGCACTGGCTTTCAATGGCCTCTCTTACCTCTTTTTCACTGTGATGACAACTGGTGAACACCGTTTCTGCCCCGGCGCTTATTGCCTGACAGATAAACCGGTGTGCGTCTACCCGTTCTCCGACGATAGGAACAAACAGATCCCTTCCCTCCATTTTTCTAGAATCCAGGCTGATGTGGCAGATCTTTTTTTCCGGATCACCGAAAATCACCCTGCCTCCGGCGGCTCTGGCTGCCTGTTTCGCTGTTATCTCTCTCATCCCTGTTCCTTCTCTCTCAGTTCCCTTACTGCTTCTTCAATCACTTCCCGATCCAGAAAATGATGGCGGACACCATTGATCTCCTGATAATCCTCATGGCCTTTTCCAATCACCGCGATCATATCTCCC
>ERZ791842.1141-NODE-1141-length-15433-cov-4.30368_pt1 | contig 15433 bp, 14 predicted proteins | sample MGYA00509944_ERZ791842 | MGnify/ENA primary metagenome ERZ791842 (study PRJEB30046, sample SAMN00715263) | human gut metagenome | study: EMG produced TPA metagenomics assembly of the A metagenome-wide association study of gut microbiota in type 2...
TCAACTACATACCATTTTCTTTCAATCTTGTCTGGATTAGCCATGTAAGTTTTCATTGGGTGACCTCCTAATAATTTTTATCAAGTTAATATCTTCTTTCTATTAGAATCAGTCCACTCCGGGGCTTTGGTGTAAACTGTTTCTTCTGTTTTCATACTGATTTATTATATTATCATTATCGACTGATGTCAAGTCCATTTTTCCTGTTTCTCAAGCCAAACGCATGAATGTGCTCCTCAACCACACCATATACTAAATTCAAAAATTATAAAGACATAATCTTCTCTAAATGCTTTTCTGGATTTGTTCCAATCACATACCGTTTCTTTTTCATGCTTAACGGACGGCTTCCTACCTCTAAAATTTTTAACATATTCAAAGCCAGTTTTCTTATAATGTTCAGATTATAGGATGCCTGCTTTTCTAATGTGTGATTCCCATCTTCTCGAAAGGTTACATCTAAATGCCAATGATAGCTTTCTATCATCCAATGACCACGCACAGCTCGCTCTGCTTCTTCTATATTGGTCGACAGGCTGCTTATGAAATATCTTTCTTCTACTGTTGTACTGCCATCTGTCCCTGCTATTGTATTACGAGTCATGATAATGCTTTTTAATCCTGCCCATTCTTTCTTCCGGCTTAACCAGCTGATGTCTTCTGTCTGCCAGTATTCCCGTTTCTCAAGGTTCCCCCTGGCCTTTTCTATCCGGTTTTTATAAGCGCATTTCTCACGAAGTTCTTTATCTGCAAAATATTCCCTCACATCTTCCAGAAGACTCCCCTGGTTTGCCTTTAATGCCAGAACATAATCCGCACGCTTTTGGCGGATTTTCTTTACAATAGCCACCTGGGTTCCCATGGCATCTGTTGTTATGATTGTCCCTTTTATATTCAGATGGTCCAACAGTTCTGGGATTGCTTTGATCTCATTTGTTTTTTCTTCTACTCGTTTCTGTCCCAGGCAAAAGCCTCTTTCATCTACAGCACTGACAATATGATTCGGTCTCTGGTTCTTATTTCCGTTCCCTCTCTGGGTTTTTCCGTCAATCGCAAGCAGGCGCTTTACTTTCTCCCCCTCATCGCTGCTTAACATTTCATTCCACTTTTGCTGAAAACTTTCCAGAAATTCAGTGGGCACCATTGCAAAAACTCTTTGGAGTGTATCATGGGAAGGGATTCCATTTGGAAGTTCCAGATAATTTTGCAAAAAATCTTCATGTTCTTTTCCAAACATCTCAATCTCTACCCAATCATCTGCATTTGCAAGCGTAGCAAAAAATACAAGCAGGATAATATCCGCTATCTTATGCAAAACTTTCTTCTCCTGTCTTATGTCCATCACTGTACCTGCATAGTCTAAAATCTCTTTCATAGGAACACCCCATCCTTTTTTCTTTTATATCAAAAAATCCGGACAGGGTGTTCATAATTTATTCATTCATGCGTTTGTCGTGTCCTGTTTCTGCTTTGATTTTCGCAATTTCCCGCCAATTCTCCGCATCAAATTCATTCCTCTCAGAAACCATCTGCGAATTCCAAGAGAAAAACACCATAGTTTCACATAAAAATGATACAGGTGGTTCTTTTGACAGTCTATATATTTTTTCCCACGGTAAAAACCTCTCAGAACACCAAGTACCTGTTCATCTGTAATTCCATGCTCCAATACCCATTGGTTATCTCCACATAACACATAACTGTCGGATTTCACTTCCATCACTCTGTGAAGAATGTAAGTTCCATTCTTTCTTTTATAAAGAAGAACGTCATATTTTTTGATATCATGTTCGGGTTTTGCAAGATGCAGCATATCCCGCTTTGGGCGGATACACGGAAGCATACTGACACCTGACGCCGTTGTAAAAAGTTCTCCTGTCTCAGCGAGAATCTCCTCCATTTTTTTTACCATTTCGCATGCCCACCTTTACGCTTCTAGAATTCCTTCTTGCAACAGCTGACTTGTAAATGTCTCCACATCTTTGTTCGCTTGCTCTTCTGTCATCTCATAATGCTCAAGCATCGCTTTCACCAAAGATTCTTTTGTCTGTTCTTGCTGCAATAATTTCCAGAGAAATGCCCCTGTTTTGTTCGTTTGCAGCATTCCTTTAAAATCGCCTGCTCCGGCTCCAACCGGAACCGCTACAAATTTCCCTGCCACTTCTCGCATCATAAATCCTGCTCTAATCTTCATTTGCTTCTCCTCTCATCATCTCATATGCTGTCAACACTGCTTCTTCTGAAATATTACATTTCAAGCGGTAAATAGGAACTTCACTAAGTAATTGGTCTAAAATCTCCAACAATTCTCCTGCCAGTTCTTCATTTCTTGGAACGATTGTCTGCCTCATCAAAAGCGGAATTGCCTCCCATACTCCGATTTGTTCGATTGTATTTTGCTCCCCCCGCTCCAGCATGCAAATCCCTTGAAGCACCGCTTTACGGTTCAAATTCTCATCTGTTTTCCCGCTAAACGGCGTTCCATATGCTGTCCAGCCGGATCTTTCTTTACGAATCGCCGGTTTATCATCATTGATAATCAACGCCCTGTCTTCACCGAAATACTTTTGCCACTGTTTTGTATGTGTCGATTTTCCGGTACCGCTGTCCGCCGAGAAAAGATATGCCTTTCCATCTACCTCCACCGCTGAAGCATGAAGCATCATTCCGCCTTTTCTAATAAATTTTCGATAAAATTCAGAACCCGCAAAAATATATTCACACTGTGCTTCTGTGAGATGTGACTGCTCTTTCTGCTTCTCTTCGCAAAATGATTTCGTAAGCTGCAGAGATATTTCTGCCTCTCCTTTCCCTTCAAACCGGTACGACTCCATCTTCTGCCGGAGCATCTCATAATGCGGTTCATATTCTGTAATACAATCTGCAATCTTGTAACGCATAGCTCCTCCTTCCTGCCGAAAAAGGACTTGGCTACTATTCCAAGTCCTTTCCGATTAGTTAATTGTAAATTCTTTTTCTACTGTATAAGTTTTTCCTTCTACTACTACCTGCATTTGCATTTTATATTTTCCCGGATTAAATTTTACTTTTGCACACATTTCAAGATGCTTTTGTTCAGAATCTTTGAATGTATTAGACCACATAATTCTGTTTCCTGGAGATGTCCCTTCAATCACTTCAATTTTAATATATCTTTGATTTGGAAAGTCATCAAGTCCCTTTGTAAATGTAACATCAAAATAAGTTTCCCAATCGTCAGACCATGCTTTATTATACACAATCGACTCAATTGCAACTTTCGGCTCTTCCGGAACTACTGGAGGTTCATAAGCCGGAATAACACTGCGTGCTGTATATCCTGCATAGTTTCCTTTGTCATCCACATGTAACGCAAAAATATCTTTATCTGTTCCATTAAAATCAAATTCTACAGTATTTAATCCTGCATTCATTTTAATCTTTGTAGATTTTCTTTTTCCACTAATCAAATCATCACCTTTTGGTGTATTATTATAAGCAGCATTCTCTCCATTCCAGATATATGTTCCATAATAAAGATAACCACTCTCATCAGATGTAAAAGTATATTTTACTCTAGTTGCAGAAATACGTTCTACTTTTTCTTCTGTAATACGCGGTGGATTATATTCTACAATAAATGAACTTGTCGCTACTGTTCCATCGGCAAATGTAACTTTTGCTATATAACGATTATCTTTATGCCCATAATTTTCCGGAATGATAATTTTATATCTTTTTCCGTCTTCACTGACTTCTAATCGTGCATTATCAATAGTAATATCAGAACCTGTCGGACAAATAAACGAAAAGTTTTGCAACGTCAGTCTCTCTTGTGGTGCCTTATTTAACACAACTGTGATTGTATTTTTCGGGCTTTCTTCAACAGACTCAATTCTATACTCTTTAGAAAGATTCGGGTCTTCCTGCACTTTTCCACTAACCTCAATCGGTCCTAATACATCAGAAGTTCTTCCGCCAACATGGGATTCCAAAACATAATATAATTGATATTTCACATCTTTCCGTAATCCTTTAATCAATACTTGATTAAATCCTGTTTTCATTTCCTGCTTATACCCTTTTTTCACAGTCTCAACAGAAATTTCATCTGCTGCTCTTCCAACTTGTGTATGTCCCGGAATATATACATAGACATATCCACCTTCATCTACGTCAAACAAATTCAACTCCGCTACCGTTTCTTCTCTTCTTAAAACAGTTGCATCACTCACTGTTGGGCAATCTACTTTATAACTAAATTCTTTTTGAATAATTTTTCCATTTCCCAACCCAATCGAAAATGTATATGTATCATCTTTTGCAAAATAAGATGTCGTAACCGTATAAACTTGATTATCTGCTGTTTCAACATTCAATATAGTCATAGGTTTTCCGCCATGGCAGAGAATATTCATGTCTTCTATCTGAAGCGGCCCATCTGTTGCTTTCTCCAAAGTCACAATCATACGATTCATTCCACGTACTACCACAGATTTGATGCTGTTTGTAGGAACTTGTTCTACAACATCTACCTCTACCGTATTATTTCCTTTATCCTCTACTTTATCAATCTTTCCATCTCCGGAAATTGTAGAATTATTACCGCTTAATACTGCATCTTCTACTTCCTTATTGACAACAATTGTAGAACCTGCCGCGTTTTCTGCAACTGTCAGCTTCTCTGCTGGTACGTTCATCTCAAAACCGCTTACTTTTTCCGCAACTGTTACTTTCGCAATTTTCAAATTCCCCGTAACTGTCATATTGCTTGACGCACTCAGTTCTGTTACGTTTGAACCTGTTCCAAGATTCAGTACAAGATTTCCTGTTGCACGGCTTACTGCCGCTCCTTTGCTGATCTTATCAAATGACACATTGTTTGCTGTAATCGTACAGCTTGCATCTGTCGCAACTTGCAGTTCTCTCACACGAATATTTTCTAAAATAATTTCTCCATTCTTTACAGAACTGTCTACAATCACTTTTTTGTAGTTTCTTACTTTTGGTGTATCTTTTACTGTATGACTACCATTTTGTAAATCAGCTGATGTAATCGTCAATGTACCTTCTGTTACTTTCTTTGCATCATCACACGCATCTATTACATTTTTAGCAACCCATGATTTCTGACTTGTTGCAACCTTCTCAGATCTAGTCATCTCCTGTGCTGCCGCATAAGAAGATTGTTTCAACACATTTCCATAAGTCACTTTTCCATCAACCTTAATATATGAGCGCACCGCATATCTTGTATTAAATCCGGCTCCACTGATTCCTGTCAATACTCCGGTAAAATAAATCTTGTCCTTTGTAATCTCCCAGTTTCTCTCTGCCGGAATATCCAATGCTTTGTATACTTTGTTTTTATAGGTATAACTTCCGCCAATTTTCAGTTCCCCCTTTACTGCCTCCAAAACGGTAGCCGGAACTGCAACGGTTCCATAAGTCACTGTCTTTCCCTCTTTTTTCAATTGTTCCACATGTGCTCTATCTACCGCTGAAATCGTACGAAGCCCTATTTTCCCCTCTGTACGAATCTCCATAGACTCTGTCGAAACAACCGAACTTTGCTCCGCCGCCATCGCATAACCGCTGCTTCCAAATACCATTAGAAACGCAAGCAGTAATACAAGCCATACTTTCTTTCCTACTTTTCTCATTCTTTTTCTCCTTCTCTCATTACTCTGACCAATCTTCCGGAACTGCAGCCTCATTGTCAAAATCCTCTGTGTCTACGTTTCCCTCGACATCCTGTTCTACATTACTTTCTACATCAGATGAACTCTCTTCCTCATCTAACTTCTCGTCCTTTTTCAATTGCTCTGTCTGTGTTCCATCTTGTGTCGTATTTGAGTTTCCTTGATTTGCAGAATTTCCCTTGCCATTGCCATACACAAAAACAGCTATTGCCACACACAACAAAACAACGACAGTCAAAATAATTCCTGTTTTCTTCTTCATTGTTGAATACCTCTGTTGAATTTGAAATGCCGGATTAGCTTAAATCCTCTCCACCAGTACCTGGATTACTTTCGTCTACATCAATGTCTCCACCATCACCATTACTCATCATAATCATGTCGTCTCCTGCAAACTTCACAATCTCCAACTCTAATGTCTCATATGTTTCTTTCATCATCTTTCGTTTCTCCTTTTCCTTTATTTCGTTTTAATTTCTAGCGAATTATATCTTACTTTTTTCCAAAAATCAATGATTTTTTCTATGTTTTTTCAAATCCCTACTTTTTTCGTCAACTTTATAAAAATTCCTTCTTTTTATGCAATCGACAATCTCTTTTTCGTATGATAAAATAAGCATTAGGAAATACTAACACCGAGGAGGGAATTACAACTATGTGGGCTTATGAAAGCGTTTTTTACCAAATTTATCCAATTGGATTTTGCGGTGCACCAACCGAGAATGACGGAGTTTGCTCACCCCGTATCCGAAAGCTCATGGAATGGACGGATTATTTGACATCACTTGGCGTAAATGCAATTTTACTGAACCCGATTTTCGAATCTGACAACCACGGCTACGATACACGGGATTTTTTGAAAATCGACTGTCGGCTTGGAAGAAACGAAGACTTTTCCGATGTCTGCAAGCATCTTCATAAAAATGGAATCCGTATCGTCTTAGACGGCGTATTTAATCATGTCGGTCGTGGTTTTTGGGCTTTTCAAGATGTAAAAGAAAAGAAATGGGACTCTCCATACAAAGACTGGTTTTATCTTAATTTTGACGGAGACAGTGCTTATCAGGACGGTTTCTGGTACGAGGGCTGGGAAGGACATTTTGAACTTGTCAAACTCAACCTACAAAATCCTGCCGTCTCCGATTATCTGTTGGAGTGTGTAAAACAGTGGATTGAACAATTTGATATTGACGGGCTTCGTCTGGACGTTGCCTACAGTTTAGACCACAGCTTTATGAGAAGACTCCGCAGCTTTTGTCAGGAATTAAAACCGAATTTTGCTCTGATTGGAGAAGTGCTTTTTGGAGATTACAACCTGATTGTAAACGACGACATGCTGCACAGTTGCACAAATTACGAATGTTACAAAGGATTATTTTCCAGCTTAAATGATATGAATTTATTCGAAATCGCACACTCTCTGCACCGTCAGTTTGGCGCAGACCCATGGTGCATTTACCGTGGAAAACATTTGATGACATTTGCAGATAACCATGATGTAACAAGGCTTGCAAGTATTTTAAAAAATAAACAACATATCCGTATTGCATATGGTATTTTACTTGGAATGCCGGGCATTCCTTGCCTGTACTACGGCAGTGAATGGGGCGAAGAAGGGATGAAAGCTCCCGATAACGACTATGCACTTCGTCCGTGTTTTGAAGAGCCAAAGCCAAATGAACTGACAGACTGGCTTTGCCATCTCATCTCGCTTCGCCAAAAAAGCGATGCACTTTGTAACGGCGATTATCGTAATATCGTCATTCAAAACCACCAGCTTATTTTTGAGAGAAAGACAGACAACGAACGAATTCTCGTTGCTGTCAATGCCTCGGAGCAGGAATATACCGCTTATCACGGCGATTTGAATGGAACTGGAACAGAATTGATAACCGATGCCGAACTAACATTGAACGGTGCACTTACGCTTCCACCTTACAGTGTGCAGTATATTCGATTCTAGGTTAAACTCCAAATATACAAAGGCACTCAATCATTTGCGCTGAGTGCCTTTATATTGTTCACTATGATACTTTTCATCTGTTTACTCGTCTACCATGTCACTTTTAATTTGCAGTCTTTCCAAATCTCACAGGAATCCAAAGAAAGCTCAACTCCCGCACTTTTCAATACTTTGCAAATCTCCTTAAAAACACCTAAGACTGTATTTTCATGTTTCATATTTTCTTTATATTGCTGATAATACTGATAATTGGTCAGTATCATACCTTTGACAAATACTTCTTGAATATTCACCGCAGTAACCCAGCTGAAGTCGCTAAACAAAAATTCATTCAGCATTCCATCCTCCGAACCATTGTCCAGCTTTTGCGGCACTCGCTCCAAGCGTTTTCTCGCCTTCTCAATAATCCCGTAAATATCGTACACTGCCTCTTTACTCACTTTAAACATCTGAAGCAGCCTGATGTCATCAAAAAGGCGATAGACACAATACCTTAGATTTCCATTTCCATAAAGTTCTATCGAAAAACCTCCGTCATCTCCCTCCATGCCGTTTAAAGGTTCCGTGCGATATGAAAAAATTTTCATATCCTTTGTCAATGTCTTCATGCTCTTTTATACCCCTTATTCTTTTTTATTTCTCAAGAAATTCTCCAATATTCTCGCTTGTCACTTTTATATATGGCAGATAAACATATTTCTCGGCAATCTCTTCGTCTGTTCCAATTGCCTCAACCATCTTCGCCATCGCCTTTGCCTGTCCTTCTTTATCATTATATACTGTTCCCGACAGCTCTGAATCTGCAAGCGCTCTAAGTCCTGCATCCGTGCCGTCAATCCCAAAAAACACCGGCCATGCCGATTCCGTATAATTCGCCTTTTTGTAAGCGTCAATTGCTCCAAGCGCCATATCGTCGTTGTTTGCAAGAACAAGTTCAATCTTGTTCTGATACTGGCTAATCAGCTGCTCCATCCTGTTCTGTGCCTGAACACGGTTCCAATTTGCAATCTGATAGCTTAGTTTTTCCAGCTCTATTCCACTGTTTTTTATCGTATCAACCGCATTTCCTGTCCGGATGATTGAATCTTGATGTCCTGCCTCCCCTTCCAATACGACATATTGGATCTTTCCATCTCTGTTTTTGTCAATCTGAGTATTTTTCTGTATTACTTCAGCCGCAAGCTCTCCCTGCATCACACCGGACTGTTTCGCCTCTGCTCCCACATAATAAAGTTCATCCCACTGTCTTAGATCTTCTTCTACCGGCTCCCGGTTAAAAAAGATAATCGGAACATCATGATCTCTGGCAAGGTCTATAATCTCCGACGGATCTGCCCGATCCACCAAATTTACACAGAGCACATCACACCCCATGTCAATCAATTCCTTCACCTGATCATCCTGTGTGCGCTGTGACCCCGCTGCATCTAATATCGTAACCGTCGCCTCAAGCTCCTCATGTTCGGGATTTTTCAACTGTTCCTTGAACCGGGCAAGAAGCTCATTCAAAAACGTATCGCTTTGGTTGTAATAAGTAACCCCGATATGCACCTTGTCGTCCCGTGTTTCCTGACGTTTTCCACAGCCAAACAAAAGAAATACATTTACGATGACAAGCATCCCAACCAACCATTTTTTCTTCTTTCTCACTTTTCTCCCCCTTTCCTCTACTGGCTCATTGTAAGAAGCAGTTCTTGATTTTCTTTGCTGAACAACGTCTCCTTTCGGATTACCGAGTATGATACCGTCTGTTTCTTCATATTTTCAAAATAATGGTCCAGCTTTCTTGCAACTTCGCTCAGACTCTGATAGCCAACATTAAACTCGTCCGGAACTACAACACACTCCGCAATCCCTTTATCAAGATAATAGATAGCTTCTGTAGACTGACCTATTCCATACAGTAATTCTCCGTGCGGCTGACTGCTCGCCAAATATTCGCCAATTGCAGTCAGATTGCTATCATCCAAAGCAATCACAATATCCACTTTCGATTCCGTGTTTTCCTCTCTGTCTAAAAGCGAATCCAAAGAAAGCTCTAAAATATTGGCATTTTTATCTTCCAGCGCATCTTTAAAACCACACTCTCGGCTGCTGAGCATATTGGAATCCGTCGACGCTAAAAGAAGTCCTATTTTTTTCTCTTCTATATTTCCTTCAAAATCTTTGAGCATTTCTTCCGCCAAAGCTTGTCCCATCTCATAATTGTCTTCTTTTATAACCGGAAGATCATACCTTGTTTCCCCTTTCTCCGCTTCATAACCCACAAGCATAACCGGTACTCTCTTCTCAATCTTCTTCAGCACCTCCTGATCATTCTTGTCTAACACCGGCTGCACGATCAACGCATCCGCTCCATCCTCAATCTCACGTTCAAAAACTTTTTTCTGAGCTTCTGCATCCAATCCTTCTTCTACATCCACAACCACAAGTTCAATGCCCTCCTCCTCTGCCGCCATTTTCAGACCATACTTCAAAGCAGACCACTGACTGTCTCCTGCATTTTCAAGAATTACCGAAACCTTATCCAGTGCTTTTTTATTCTGTCCCGAAATCATCATCAACGCCAGTCCGATGACCATTATCATCAGAATCACTTCTGTCAGGACAAATCCTTTTTTGTTATTCATCATCTCGTTTCACCTGCACTTCTTTTGCCGTCTCTTCCTTTCGGAACATACGCCCTTTTTCAAGATCCTCCCGGTTGTCTTCCGTGTACAAAACTGCCGGAATACAGATGGATACTGTCGTCCCTTCATCTGGTTCACTCTCCACAACCAGACCATACTCTTTTCCGAACAAAATCTGTATTCGGTTATTCACATTCACAAGCCCTACGCCGGAACCATGCTTGCGAATCCGTTTACTGTCCGTCAAGATCAAATCAACTTCTTCCTCCGTCATCCCAAGACCATTGTCTGTAACAGAAAGAATAATATTTTCTCCTTGCATGCGGCCTGTCACTTTGATTTCTCCACAATCATCCATGGAACCCACACCGTAATTGATTGCATTTTCAAGAATCGGCTGCAGCACCAGCTTTACAATACAATACTCATACAGTTCAGGTTGTACATCAAATACGACTGAAAACGTGTTCTTATAGCGTACTTTTTGTATATTCATATAGCTTTGTGCATGCTGAAGTTCTTCTTTGATACTGATTACCGTACGCCCTTTCGAAAGACTGATTCTGAAAAGCCTTGCCAGCTGGGTGATCATAAACGATGCCTCGTCATTTCGTTCGCCCTCAACCATCCAGGTAATAGACTCCAGCGTATTGTAGAGAAAATGTGGATTAATCTGGCTTTGCAATGCATCCAATTCACTTTTTCTCCGTTCGTTCTGCTCCAGTACGATTTTCTTCATAAGCATGTCAATCTGCTCATAGGAGTTCTGAATAGAGTTTCCAAGATGCCTGATCTCCGTGGAGCCTCCAATATAAATCTTCGGTTTCTCTCCCGCTTCATATTCAATAACAGAATGATTTAATTTCAGAATCGGGCTGGAAATCCTCACAGAGACAATACGATTAATAATCATCAACATCATCGCCATCAAAAGCATCAGCATGGCAATGAAATACCGGATATCGATCGTGCCGTCAACAAAGGTCGTCTGAGGAATTACACCAACCAGCTTCCAGCCTGTATAGCTGATTGTATTTACAACAACCTTTCGATGCTCTCCCTCAAATTCCTCGTCATACACTCCTTCTTTATATTTTGCCACAGATTGACTGCTTTCCTTCCTTGTTCCGTCTGCAATCTGTATCTGCTGCGGATGATAAATAATCTGTCCGTCTCCATCACACAGATAGTAATATTGTCCTTTGTTTGCCGAATTGATCTGCTTCATCATGCGGGCAATTCCTGAGTAATCCATATCTACAAGCAGAACTCCCATACGCGACACTCCATTGTCGGTAATCTCCACTGCCCGGCTCAGCGAAATCACCCAATAATACCGAAACGTGCCATCGTCGAACAGATTCTGGATATGCGGCACTGAAAAGTGCATATTTTCCTGAATCTCCATCGCCTTCTTATACCAATCCTGTTCTGTGACATCCGGATCTTCCTTCTCCGCCGCCACAGGCTCCGCTGCCATCAGACGTCCATAGTCATTATAGATAGCAATACTCTGCAGATTGTCTCCATTTACTTCATACAAAAGATTCATTCCACTTTGAATACTCTGAGCCTGACTGGAAAAATCATTTTCTTTTATTACATTATAATAAACCGTGTCTGAGATCTGTCTCATACTCACCAGATAGTCTTCTAAATATTCACTTGCCTGTTCCATCAGTTTTTGTGTGCTTCCAACCATCTCATCTTTTGAAATCCCTGAAAATCGAAGATAGAGTGCAACCCCCAATATCAGCATGATGGAAATCGACACCACAGAAAAGGCAATCATAAGGGTTGATTGTATCCCTTTCGGCTTTAATTTTTTCAAATATGCCAAACACTTATTTTTCACGTTCCATATACTCCGTTCTGTATTTTGACGGCGATGTGTGAAACTGCCGTTTAAAAACATAACTAAAATAATTCGGGTCTGTATAGCCTACTTTTTTCGCTATGATATAACTCTTTTCCCCCGTCTCGATCAGCATACGGGCAGCCTGCTCCATACGATACTCTGTCAGATACCCGATAAAAGAATTGCCGGTCTCTTTCTTAAAAATTGTAGAAAAATAAGAGTTGGATACTCCAAGTTCTCTACAGATGCTGTCCAGAGACAACTCTTCATCTGCATAATGATTGCGAACATACTCCTGTGCTTTTAAGACAAAAGATTTTGTCGATCTGCTTCTTGAATTTAACAGTCTCTCACGGAAAGAGAAACTTATATCCAAAAGCCATTTTCGAAAGCTCTGCGGCTCCATATCAAGAAGCCTTCCATACAGTTTTCTCATATCTCCGGAAAATTCATCCATCACAATCTCGTTATTTGCAGAGAAACGATATAATTCACTTACCAGTTCCATGACTGAAATATAGTGCTGCTGTAAGGATTTTCTCTGAAAGGATATCTGCTCCAAGTATTCATCAATCGCTTTTTCAATATCCTCTTCCGTGCCCAAACGAATCATCTTAAACAGCTGATTAAACGAATCTGTCCCCTGCTTTAAATCCGGTTCACTTACCTCCTGCGGCGCAACCTCTTTGATATTGATTGCTCTTGACGCCCCATAAATCGCGCGGTATGAAACCGCATCTCTTGCACTTGCATACGACTGTGCAAGGTCCAAAATATTGTCGCAGACAAATCCAATCCCAACAGTCACAACAGCTCCGACCATTCGCTTGACATATCTGCAGAACCGGTCGCACTCATCTGTCAGCCTTGATACCTCGTGCTCATCCTGAAGCTGCACGAGCAAAATACTATTTCCCAAATAAGAAAAGCACTTTCCTCTCCAAGCTTCTCCAAGGCGCTCTTTTGCCTGTTTTTCAACTGATGCAAATAAAAGCAATGGGTTCACATCCTGCTGTATCCTGCTTGAAGATGTATGGATGACAAGACAACAGTAACAAGGTCCCTCCAACGAGATCTGATAGTCTGAAAGATACTTCTGCAGTTCCCCTGCCTGAATTCTTCCCTCTATCAGCGTGGAATAAAAATTGACCTGCAAAAGTGGCAAGGACTCCAGATAATAATTCTGCAGCACCTGAACGTTTTTCTTCTCGCTGATCTCCTCATCAAGCTTTATCTTCATCTGCGTAAACACATTGGTCAGTTCAACTGAATTTACCGGCTTTAACAAGTACTCCTCAACTTCTAAATGAACCGCCTCTTTTGCATATTCAAATTCATCAAATCCGGTGAAAATCAACAGTTTTGTGGCCGGAAACTCCTCTTTGATATGATGTGCAAGTTCCATACCATCCATATATGGCATCTTAATATCCGTCATCACCACATCCGGCTGGTATTCTTCCACCATCTCAAGTGCTTTTACACCGTTGTTCGCATAGCCGATCACAGAAAAACCAAGCCCTTCCCAGTTGATCTTTTTCATAATGACTTGTATTACATCTTCTTCATCGTCTACTAAAAGTACTGTGTATGTTTTCATATCCTTCTTCTCCATGTCTATATAGTAATTTTTATTATATCAGATGTCACTTCAAATGCAATGCATACCCCGAACAAATAAAGAGCCAGAATAGCTTCTGACTCTCTTTTTGTAAAAATAAAATTATTTTTTCTGAACATATTTCAAACAGTCCAATGTTACTGCTACAAGAATAATGATTCCTGAGAATACAAACTGAAGGTTTGTGTCAATACCAAGGATTGTAAGAGAATATGTAAGTGCTGTGAAGATACATACACCAACTACAACTCCTGAGATCTTACCGATACCACCTGTAAATGATACACCACCTACTACGCAGGCTGCGATGGCATCCATCTCCCATCCCTGTCCATAAGCTGCTGAACCGGAACCAACCATTCTCACACATTCTAACCATGAACCAAATCCATAAAGAACACCTGCAAGAACAAATGCACCAACTGTTACCCAAAATACGGAAATACCTGAAACAGATGCTGCTTCTGGGTTTCCACCTACTGCATACAGGTTTTTACCAAATGTTGTCTTATTCCAAATGATCCATACAATTACGATTGCAGCCACTGCCCAAAGGATAATTGTTGGGAATCCATTGATTTTCGGAATTACCATATTCGGAATCGCTGGTTCAATCGCACCAAAGGATACACCTTTTGTCGCATATGTAACAAGACCAAAGATTACAAGCATGTTTGCCATTGTTGAAATAAATGGGTGCATTTTGAATTTTGCGGTAAAGAAACCGGCAATTGTTGTAAACACTGTACATAACAAAATACACATTACAAGTGCTAATATCACTCTTGCTCCAAGCGGCATTTTTGTAAAATCAAAAATATGTCCGAATACAGAACCTGTATTGACACCCTGGTGCATGATAATTGTTGCGGTTGTCATACCCATTCCGACCATACGACCGATAGAAAGGTCAGTACCTGCAAGAAGAATCAATGCTGCTACACCAAGTGCAAGGAACATTCTAGGCGAAGCCTGCTGTAAAATATTCAATACGTTGTTGTAAGTAAGTAACGGTGAACCTTTTACCATTGGAGTAATAATACATAACATGATAAAGATTAAAATAATCGCAATATACAAACCGTTTTGTAAGAAAAATGCTCTGCGGTTAAATGTATATTTGTAGTTTTCCCATTTCTGTGCTCTTGTCTCCAGGAAAGTGAATTTTGACATACGCAGTAAATCAATCAAATGATATTTGTAATTGTAAGCTGCATGTCTTCTGTCTTTGATTTCCTGAAGTTCTTTCTGATATTGAATCTTCGCATCAAACAGGCGGTTTTTGTAAACATACTTCTCATCTTTAATTTCATTGTGATCAGAAAGTTTTGCAACAATTCCCTGATGCTCTTTTTCCAATTCTACAAGTCTTGCTTTATAGTTTTCTTTTGCCTGTACTTTTTGCTGTGCACAGCTTTCTAAAACTGCATTGTAGTAATCTTTGTTAAAATGTTCTTTCAAGTAAGCTTCTGCTTCTGAAATCAATTTTGAAATCTGATCTTTATTTTTTGCCTCAACAGCTTTTGCTTTCTCCAGCTCCCGTTTTGCCTCTTGAATCCGGTTCTCTTTTTCCCCTTTTGTAAGGCTTCGGTCTTTTTTCATTCTGTCTATAATGCCCTGAAGATGAACAACTTTTTCTGTACCATCTACTCTGAGGCTGTCAATTTTTTCCTGAATTTT
>ERZ791842.1156-NODE-1156-length-15156-cov-2.51977_pt1 | contig 15156 bp, 13 predicted proteins | sample MGYA00509944_ERZ791842 | MGnify/ENA primary metagenome ERZ791842 (study PRJEB30046, sample SAMN00715263) | human gut metagenome | study: EMG produced TPA metagenomics assembly of the A metagenome-wide association study of gut microbiota in type 2...
ATCTATTTTTCTAATAAACGCAAATCCTTTAGGATTTCTTAAATATTGTCTAAACATATTCAAACTTGAGCCATCTTCTCTATATTCAACATTACAAACTATTTCATTTAAAACCAACAATTTATAGTCTTGATCACATAGTAAATACTTATATCCTAAAGAAACATACTTTTCTCCTTCGAAAACAGGATATGGTGGATACTTTTTCATAAGATCTGTTCGATATATTAATTTTTTATCTCCTTGTCCTCCTTGATCATAATATCCAGATAATGTTGTTTCTTTTAAATCTTTAGGGAATTCTTTACCGATTACTCTATTATCAAATGTTGCATCCAATGCTATAACACCTGCATATTTTTTACTTCCATATTGTTTCCAAAAATTGATGATTTTTTTTACAGCATCATCTGCCATATAATCATCTGAATCAATACATACATTTAATTCAGTATCTATTATTTCATAGGCTTTATTGTGCGCCGTATGCATTCCACCATTTTTCTTATAAACATATTCTATTTCAAATCCATTATCGTTATCCATCCATGAATTTATTAACTCTTTCGTATTATCAGTAGAACCGTCATCTATAATTAACCATTTAAAATCTTTGCAAGTTTGTTTAACTAGACTTTCATAACATAAATGCAATGTATATGCTCTATTATACGCTGGAGTAAATACTGTTAATGTAGGTTTATTTAGATCTGTTGTACTCATTAATATAAAATTCCTCCAATTCTTTAGCATTTTTATTTACATCAAAACCTTTATTTCTAATTATTTCTGACATATCTTTTCTTATAAAATTCTGATGTTTATTTAATACATCACTTGCAATCTTTTCATCACTTTCATCAAGAGAAAATGTTTCAACATTCTCAGAAATGATACATTGAGCAGGTATAACATTTGAAATAAAACATTGCAATCCTGAACTTTGAGCTTCTATCATCGTTACTGGAAGTCCTTCAAACAATGAGGGAAATAAAAAGATATCAAATGCTTGCATATAATTATTGACATCACTTTTTTGTCCTAAAAAATAAACTGCATCTTCTAATTTATATTCTTTTACAAGGTTATGAATAGATTCCTCTAATTCTCCTCCACCAATTAATAAAAGAATTGCATTATTATTTTGTTTATAAATATGAGAAAATAAAGAAATAAGACGTTCGTGATTTTTTTGCTTATTGAATCTGCCTACATGTCCTACTACAAATTTATCTTCTATATTTAATTTTTTTCTATATTTATTTCTGATTTCTTCGTTATATACAAATCGTTGTACATCAATAGCATTGTTAAGATGTATAAAACGCTCTTCATTTTTCTTACCATATAACCAGTCACCTGCTTCATAGCCACATGTAAACAAATGTGTGATATAAGGCATCATTGCTTTTTTAAAATAAGTTCTCATAATCATTTTTAAATCAAAACCACAGGCAGCATTATGAGCATGACAGATTCTTATTGGTACATCATGTTTCTTTGCTTCTTTAAAGGCAAAATACCCCAACTCAGACATATGAGAATGAATAATAGAATATTCATTATGTTCATCAAAGAACTTTCTAAGCATCTTTTTATATTCACTGAAATTTTGAGGATATATAGGAATCATACGGTATATTCTTCCTCCCATAGCCTCTATTTCATCATCGTAAGCACCTCTTTCATTTCTATGAACAAGAAAGTCAAATTGAACTTTACTACGATCAATTTTCCTGTAATAATTCATGACCATAGTTTCAGCACCACCACGATCCATTATTGTAAACATATTGAGAACTCTAATAGGTTCCACTTTCTCTCCTCCTATCTATTAATAATTTTTATAATCCTAAAGATAAATTATGCTTTGCACAAAAATAAAAAAACTTCCAATGAATTGGAAAGTAATCTATTTTTAAATTTTTAACTGCTTTTCTATATTGTTTAGAACTTATTATTTCCTTAATCATTTTTATCTTTTTAATAAAATTACAATCACAACCCAAGATATTTAATCCTAAACCAAGAATACCAATGCTAATCCTATTAAAAAGTGCCCGATTAAAAGTATAATCTAATTGTTCATGTTTGATATAATCATTCATTATTCCATAAAGATTATTCCAATTTCTATATAGATTTTCATTATATTTTGAAGTAACACTGCTATTATTATTCTTTCTATAATGATAAAAATATTGATCTATATAAACTGCTTTATCAGCATAATTAAACAAATGAAGGTTAAACATACCATCCTCATAAGTTCCAATTTTTCTAATATCAATAAATTGAATATTATGATCCATAATCAATGAGCTTTTATATAATTTACCCCATACAGGACATAGGGCATCTGCATTCTCTACATTAGACAATTCTTCTCCTGTTAACCCAATAAATCGTCTATGAATATTTTTTAAACTTTCTCCTTCAAAAATAATCTGTCTTTCATCAAAAATATGTTTCTTTAACGATTTATTTTCAAACTCTCTTACATATGACCACATCACAATATCAGCATTTTCATCTTTTATCTTATTTAAAGCAATTTCACATGTATCTAAATCTATCCAATCATCAGAATCAACAAACATAGTGTAATCACCTTTAATAAGTTCAATACCTTTATTTCGTGCTATAGAAACACCTTCATTTACTTATCTTTATTTTCATATTCCTTAAGAATATTTGAGCTTTTATCTGTAGAACCATTATTAATACAAATAATTTCTAAATTTCTATACGTTTGATTAATCAAAGAATTCATACATTTTTGTAAGTATTTTTCTGCATTATATACAGGAACGATAATAGATATTAAAGGTGTACTCATATATTCATTCCTTTCATTGTCTTTTCTACTACTTTTCTTTTATCAAATACTTCTTCTACATGTTTTCTAGAATTAAATCCCATTTGTACTCTTTCATCATGATTTAATTCTAGAAATTCTTTCATTTTCTTATATAAATTTTCTTGATTTTTAACTTTACACAAATACCCATTATCATGGATGGCTTCTAGACATCCATGAATATTACTTGTAATAAGTGGTCTTCCCATTGATGCATTTTCTAACAATGTATTAGCCATACCTTCATGATATGAAGGTAATACAAAACAATGTGCATTCTCTATAAATGGTCTTACATCACTTTGATAGCCATAATAATTAACGATTCCTTTATTAACATATTCATCTGTTTGTTCCTTATAGTTATCTTCATATCCACCTAATATATCTAACACTACTGGATATCCTTCTTCTTTTAATCTATTGATAGCATAGAATAATTCTTCTATTCCTTTTTCTTTCATTATTCTTCCAATAAATAAAAAATGAAGAACATCTTCATTTTCTGGATATGGTTTAAATGGAAAATCTTCTAGATTGACACCTGCTCCATTTAAACAGATACATTTATCTTCTTTTAATATCTTATTTGATGTAAATACTTCTTTATTGCCTACATTTTCAAAGAAGACTACTTTTACTTTCTTACATACAAACTTATACCAAGTAACAACCATCTTCTTTAAGAATCCTTCATTTTGAAAAGCAGTACCCAATCCTGTAATATTGATTGCGTACTGCTTATTGAGTATTCTTGCTATTGTTCCACCATAAAGATTAGGTTTTATTGTATATGTCATAATAAGATCAGGTTTTACTTTTTTAACCATCTTAAAATAAGTTATTAATAATCTAAAGTCCTTAACTGGATTCATTCCTCTTCTATTAATAGGAGTTTCTATTAAAGAAACTCCTATTTCTTTTAAATCATCTATATTATCATCAAAAGGTGTAGATGCATAAACCTGATGACCTTCTTCAATCATCTTTTCTATCAGTTCTTTTCTAAAGCGATATAATCCTCCTGAATTATTAGCTAATATTAATATCTTCTTCATCTCTTCACCTCCATCTATAGTTATATAAAATGTTGGACAAATAAATAATAAAAAAATCGTATATATAAATATTCTTTTTAACTATTTGTACAACCCATCTTTATTTTTAAACCAGATATATTTCATACCTAGTTTTTTGGGTGCAATAAAATCTTTATTTATATTGTCACCAATATAAATCATATTTTGATATTCTATATCAAAATATTCTTTCATAAGTTGAAATGCTTTAGGGCATGGTTTTCTGAATTCTGTCCCACCTAATTCATCAGTAATAATGATCTTATCAACTTTTAAATCTAAAGCTTTTATTTTAGCTCTTTGTCCTTCAGGTCTTCCATCTGTTATAATTCCTACTTTTTTATGTTGCTTTATACGATACAACATTTCTTTAACTTCTTTAGAAAGAGTAATGTCTGGTTCTTGAAACCTATAAACATTTAAAGCTTCTTCTTTTCTATTTAATAGATTATATTTTTCTAATACTTCATCTATTGCTTTTCCGCCAGATAAAAAAACATTCCACATTTCTTCTTCAATGTAAGGCATATTTAAATATTCTGCTATTTTTTTATAACCACTTCTTACATAATCTCTTTCTAAATACAAAGTATCATCTAAATCAAATAAAACAACTTCAACATCATCAATATATTTTTCAACTTCTAAAATATCACTAATTCCTATCATTATTTCACCCTAACACTTTGGTCAAATCTACTATAAATAGCACCATCTTCTGCTACATGATCAACATATACTAATTTTTCACCATTAAGTATTTTTAATGTTGCTTTGGCACTGTTTGCTCCCGCTTTCATGCTTAATGGTGCTCCTCCACCAAAACGGGGATTGATTTCAATATAGTAATTATCATCTGTATTTTTATCTCTAATAAGTTGAACTGTTATTGCTCCACTAGGTTTATAATCTTGAAGAAGAACTTTCATTTCCTCTATCATCTTTTGATCTTGAACTATTTTAGTTTTTAATACTTCTCCTGAACGTACAGCAATTCTTTCTCTAGGAGTGATATATATTGGATTGCCTTCGTAATCACAGAAAATATCAATTGTATATTCTTTACCAGAAATAAATGGTTGAATAATATAATCATCTACCTGTTTAGAATATGAAATAAGTTCTTCCTCATTTTCAACTTTAAAAGCGTTTATACTAGAGCTACCATCTTTAGGTTTGATAAATGCAGGAAATCCTAAATTATATTTATTAACATCATCGACAGGAACAGGTGATTTTAAACCAAGAGAGATAAAATAATCTGCAGTATATCTCTTATCTCTGCAGACTTTTACTTTATCTTCACTTGCAATAAAAACCTTTGTCCCTATCTCTTCAAATCTATATTTATCTTTTGCTAATTTCATAAGATCAGTATCAATTGTTGGAATCAAACAATCAACATTTTTTTCTTTACATATATTCAACAACATAGGAATATAATTTTCATCATCTATACGACAAACAATTTCTTTTTCATCACAAAAATATAATGCTGGTGCAGTATCTACTAAATCGCATCCGATAATTGTTAGATCAATATTTAATTCTTTAGCTGCTTCTTTAAACTGTTGAATCAATTCAACTCTTCTACCTACACTTGTAAATAAGATTTTCATGAAATGCACCCCATTTCATATGAAGGTACATAGCAATCTACTCTATGTGACCCCACCCCGACGATTTTTAAGTTTGTCATTTTTTTCATCCTTTCTGCTGGTGAACCTATATAAGTTCCCTCTTCTTTTATATCTTTAATAACTGTACTTCCTGCACCTATAATACAGTTAGCACAGATTTCTAGATTATTGATTACTGTAGATCCTATACCTATCCATGTATTTCTACCTATTGTTACTGTTCCCGCTACATGTACTCCTGGAGATATATGTACAAAATCATTAATAATACAATCATGATCTATTGAAGAAGCTGTATTGATGATACAGCTTCTTCCTATTTGTACAGATGCATTGATAACTGCATTTGCCATAACAACTGTTCCTTCTTTAATTATTGCTGTTTCATCAATGACTGCACTTGGATGTATAAGAACTGTTTGCTTTATATTTTCTTTTCCTAATGTATCTGATATTTTTTCTCTGATTCTGTTATTACCTATAGCGATGATAAAATCATAATCTCTATATTTGGTTATCTCTTTAGATGTCCCTATAACTTTGTACTTTCCACAGCTTCTTTTACTTGTATCATCATCTAGAAACAGTATTTCTTCATAGCCGTTCAATCTGGCTATATCAGCAATGACCTTTCCATGACCGCTTGCACCTATAATGACTATCTTCTTATTCATCAGGTGTTCCTCTGAATTCTTCCATCGTTGCTGATGTCTTAGAAGAGATACCTTCTCGACACAATACTGTCTTTACTGTTTTAAAGATGATTCTGACATCCAATAAGAATGTAATATGATTGACATAATAGACATCCAGATCAAACTTTTCTTCCCAGCTGATGGCATTTCTTCCATTGCATTGTGCCCATCCTGTAAATCCTGGTCTGACATCATGTCTGTGTTTTTGATGTTCATTGTATAAAGGTAGATATCTTACAAGTAATGGTCTTGGTCCTACGATCGACATATCTCCTTTTAAGATATTGAAAAGTTCTGGAAGTTCATCCAGACTTGTCGATCTAAGCATTTTTCCAAATTTTGTAAGTCTTACTTCATCCGGCAACAGATTTCCTTCTTCATCTTTTTCATCAGTCATTGTTCTAAACTTATAAAGTGTAAATATCTTTTCGTTCTTTCCAGGTCTTTCCTGTTTGAAGATAACTGGGGAACCCAGTTTGCTTCTTACTAGAATAGCAGTTATCAAAAGAACTGGACTTAAAACAATGATGGCTAATAATGACAAGACAAAATCAAGCAGTCTCTTAAAAAAATATCTGTACATTATTCAAAACAGCTCCTAATCATTTCAATAATCATATCCTGTTGTTCTGGTGTCATCTTGTTATCTGAAGGCAGACATAATCCTCTTTGGAAGATATCCATTCCTACATCCAATGGTCTACCATCTTTTCCAAGTGTTCCACCTTTGATATAGGCATTTGTCTTCGCTCTTCCGTCTCCTTCTCTTGTAATGAAGGCATTGTTTCTATAGATTGGCTGCATATGCATTGGTTTCCAGATTGGACTTCCTTCTGCATTGTATTTAAACAATGTATCTAGAATCTCATGTGGACATGATTTTCCTTTTTCTGATACATAGAGATATTCTTGTTCACTTCTTACCTGTTTACACATAGCTTCTTCATTAATTAAGATACATGAAAGCCAGTAGTTTGGTTTTGTATTTTCTTCATCAACCGGATTCATTTGTAATGGAAGATCTTTTAGTCCTTCCTTATATCTTTCATAGATAGCTTTTTTCTGTGCGCTATGTTCATCAAGATATTTATATTGTCCTCTTACGACTCCTGCAATCACATTTGACATACGATAGTTGTATCCCAATTCTTCATGCTGATACCATGGCGCATTTTCTCTTGACTGTGTTGACCATTTTCTTACCTTGTTTGCCATTTCTTCATCATCTGTAAGGAACATTCCTCCTGATGATCCTGTAATGATCTTATTTCCATTAAATGAAATAGCATTATAATCACCTAATTGACCACAAGGTCTTCCTTTATATGTAGCTCCTAATGCTTCTGCAGCATCTTCAATAATAACAGCGTTATGTCTGTCACAGATTTCTTTGATTTCATCCCACTTACATGGTGTTCCATATAGATGAACGATAACGACTACCTTGACATCAGGATAGATTTCAAAAGCCTTTTCTAGTGCTTTTGGATCCATGTTCCATGTTTCATATTCACTGTCGATAAAGATTGGAATACCACCTTCATAGACAACTGGATTGACAGTTGCATCAAAAGTCATATCACTGCAGAATACCTTGTCACCAGGTCTTACTCCTGCTGCCTTTACAGCAAGATGTAAAGCTGCTGTACCTGCTGATAAAGCAACTGCATATTTACATTCGATCTTTTCACAGGTGATCTTTTCTACTTCATTGATGTTCTTACCAACTGTTGACATCCAGTTGGTTTCATATGCTTCCTGAATAAATTTGATTTCTTCACCATGCATGGTTGGTGAAGACAACCATACTTTATTTTCAAAAGCTTTAAATTCCATTCAAATTCCCCCTCTTTTTATATATGAAAAAAGGCATAACAGATGTTATGCTTTTTGCTGATACGTAGGCACGATATCCTTGATAAGGTGCCTGATATCATTTGTTTCTTCATAAGCTTCCTTCTTCAAATGAACAAGTTTTTTTAGGAATACCTCTTCATCCATTTCTATTGGCTTTCCAATATGGATTAGATGGTTCGGTGTATCCTGTAATCCTTCCTCTTTCATAAGAAGTTCTTCATACAGCTTTTCTCCTGGTCTCAATCCAGTATATTCGATTTTGATATCGATATCAGGTTCATATCCTGATAGTTTGATCAGATTTCTTGCCATATCTGCTATCTTAACTGGTTTTCCCATATCCAGGATAAAGATTTCTCCTCCTTTGGCATAGGCTCCTGCCTGTAAGACAAGTGAGACAGCCTCCGGTATCGTCATAAAGTATCTGATGATATCTGGATGTGTTACTGTTACTGGTCCACCATTTTTGATCTGTTTTTTAAATAGCGGGATGACAGAACCATTCGATCCTAAGACGTTTCCAAATCTTACTGCAACATATTCCGTTTTTGAACGATTGTTCATTGTCTGAACAATCATTTCACACATTCTTTTTGTCGCTCCCATTACATTTGTTGGATTGACTGCCTTATCTGTCGATATCAGAATAAATCTCTTTGTTTTATATTTGTCTGCTGCTCTAGCAACATTCAATGTCCCAAAGACATTGTTTTTGACTGCCTCATTAGGACTATCTTCCATCAATGGCACATGTTTATGAGCTGCTGCATGATAGACGATATCAGGATGATATTCTTTGAAAAGTTCATCTACCTTCTTTGTATTTCTTACAGAAGCAATCAATGTTTCCAGATTCAAATCAGGATGGTCATGTTTCAATTCCAGTTGAATGTCATAGGCATTGTTTTCATAGATATCAACAATGATCAGCTTTTGGGGTTTGGCAGCAGCTATCTGTCTGCATAGCTCACTTCCAATTGAACCTCCACCGCCTGTGACCATGACAACTTTATCTGTCACATAGCCCATGATTTCTTCAAGATTGACTTCAATTGGTTCTCTTCCAAGAAGATCCTTGATTTCTACTTCCTTAAAGTCTGAAAGATGAACATCTCCATTCAACATTTGATAGATACCTGGCAGCTTTTTGATTCTGCATTTTGTTTCCTTGCAGATATTTAAAATATCAGCAAGGTCTTTTTCATCAACAGAAGGCATCGCAACCAATATCTCTTCAATCTTATATTCTTTTGATGCTTCAATGATCTTATCTCTGCCACCTACGATCGGTACGTTATGCAAACTTCTTTGATGCTTGGCAATGTTGTCATCAATAAAACAGATGACTTCCTTATAGACTTGTGGTACTGATGATATTTCTCGATAGATCTTTTCACCTGCCAAACCTGCCCCAATGATCATGACCCTTTCAAGATCTCTTTTGGATTTTCCTCTGTTACTGTAAAATCTTAAAAGTCGATAGCTGAAACGACTTCCACCTACACACATTGTAAGCAATAAAAAATAAATAATGTAACAAGATCTAGGCAGACTTTTTTGTGTCAACTCATATAAGACAATATTAACTGCACTTGCACTAAATGTTGATATCAGAATATTTTTTAATTCAACTATGGAAGCAAACTGCCATAGGCTATGGTAAAGCTTATTGATTACAAAGATTGCCAAATCAATCAATATAATAAAAATAATCATCGTATTCATATGTTGAAGATAGCTGTTTTCAACACTTCCATTGAATCTTAATAATAAAGATCCATAAGAAGCAATTAGAATACTTACAACATCGATAACAATCAACATCATCTGTCTGGTTGTCAGCTTTTTATCTTTCATCTACATCCTCTCCCTTCATTTTTAGATAAAAAAAAGAATATAGTTTACCTATCTAAACTATATTCAAATAATCAATATAGGCGGCTACCCCTACTCTATATATTCCTATTTTGCATTTCTAAACCTGCTTTTATTTTCCTATTTAAAAACTTAATATTTAAGATTGCTAAATGATCTTTAGGAATGATAGCAGTAATATGTTCTTGAAGGTTCATCAATGGACCTTCAGTAAGTATTAATCTTCCATCTTCTTTATATCCTTTAGATATCTTTAATATATAATGTTTATTAAGTAATAAATGTAGGAGATGTATTTCATCTTTTGTAAGTGCAGATACCTCATCTTTTTTTAATTCTTTAATGACACCATCTTTTTGTTCATACATTAAAGTAAGCATTGTATCAAATTCTATTTGATCTTTACTTGTTTTAATAAAGAGATATCCAGGAAACATAGGGTTAATGATGACTTTATCTTTTGATCTGATATATTTTTCATATCTTGGGATAAAAGCCTCCACATCTTTTTGATTGTTAAATACATAATAAAGCTTTTCTATTTTCAAACTCTGACAATATAAAACATAATAATGAATATCTAAATCCTCTTCTACTTCCATAAATCTTCCTTTTTATCCTACATATATAAAAAAGCAAAAAGCTAAGCTTCTTTATAACCATAGATTATACTAATCCACGACACCACTATAGCATAATCATTTTTCAAAAGAAACATTTTTCTCCTTTTTTTGACATAAAAAAATAAAGTAATGTCGTTGAGTAAAAAATACTGCAGTTCAGTAAAAATATGAGTTAAAAAATAAAATTCATTTCTTATTATCGATAATCGATATATTTAGCTATATAAAAAGTTTTTGTACCGTAATACAAAAACTTTTAAATTCATCCACTTTATTGCACTATAATACAATAAATTTTATCTATATACATTTTTACAATTAATCTATTTCATTAGCAGCTTTATAAGCTGTTCTAATAGCACTTGCAATATCAGCAGTTCTTTCACCAGAACAATCTCCTACACATACATGAGGAATTGTAATAGATGAATCATCAAAGATATTTTTCTTTGATCCTAAAGCATTGATAATTGTATCAGCTTTGATTTGATCATTTGCTGTATAGACAATATTGTTTTCAATATGATCTACTTTTGTATTTACTAATTGCTTAACATTATGATCTGCAAAGTCTTTCATCATTAATGGTAAAACAGTTGTAGATTCACCAGCAGCAATTTTATCCATCATTTCAACAATTGTCACTTGATGACCTTTATTTGCTAGATATTCAGCAGTTTCAGCACCTACTAAACCTCCACCAATAACCACACAATCACCAGTAACTTCTTGTCCGTTTAAAACATCCCAACTTGAAACAATATTGCTGTTATCATGAGGAATTGGCATTTCCATATTATGTGCCCCTACAGCAATAATAGCATAATCATAACTATTGATATCTTTTGCTTCTTCATTTAAATGAATATCTACATTTAATGTAGGGAAGACTTTTTGATAATATTCAACACTTCTTAAGATTTCATTTTTTCTTGGTGGAACAGAGGCAATATTGATTTGTCCTCCTAAATGATCTGCTTTTTCAAATAAAGTCACTGTATGTCCTTTAACAGCAGCAACTCTTGCTGCTTCTAAACCAGCAATTCCTCCACCAATAACAACTACTTTTTGAGGATTATTTGTTGGTTTAATTGAAACAGTAGCTTCATTTCCATTTTCAGCATTTAAAACACATGAAATGTATTGTCTATTTTGAATTGCATCAACGCATCCTTTATTACAGTTTAAACATTCTCTAATGCATTCTCCTTTTTTCACTTTTAAAGCAATATCAGGATCAGTTAATAAAGAACGTCCATAACCAATCACATCAGCATCACCATCATTTAAGATCTTTTCACCAGCTTCTACACTGACAACTCTACCTACTGTTGCTACTGGAATAGAAACAACTTCTTTAACTTTTCTAGCAACTGGTAATGTCCAATTATATGGCACATCTCCCATTGGTGGAATCGTATCTCCCATATTTCCTGTATGGTTGGCTTGAGCTACTTGAATCATGTCAACGCCTGCTTCTTCTAGTTTTTTCGCAAAAGCAATTCCTTCAGCTTCTTTTAAACCACCTTTACCTCTTAAACTTCCATCTTTATTTAAAGTAATAATTGGAAGTTTATATTCAATTGTTAAATCAGGTGCTGCTTCTTTAATTGCTTTAACAACTTCTAAAGCATAACGAATTCTATTTTCAAAAGAACCACCATATACATCACTTCGATGATTTAATACTTCGGAACATAAAGAACCTAACAAACGATCGCCATGAACTTCAATCGCATCAATACCAGCAAGCATTGCTTTATGCGCACAACTCGCAATACTTTCTTTAATTTGATTTAATTGTTCAACTGTTGCTTCATTTACAAAATGTTGCATATCATGATGTAATTTAGCATACGCATCTTTGGTCATCTTTTGTGCTAATTCAGTTTGTTTTACAGCTTCTTCTTCATTTCCTTCAGCTTTTGCTTTAGCCGCATTTTGACGAGCTATTCCTGCTTCCATAATCATTTTTCCAACACCAGGAACATCATATTCTGGATGGAAGATTTGTAAAGCCACTTTACAATCATATTGATGTAATGTATCCGCAAGTTTTTTAAAGGCTGGTATTTGTTCTTCACTATAAAGTTTTGGTGTTGGTGATGCTGTACGTACAGGAGCTACGTCACCAATAACAACATAAGAAGCTCCACCTTTCGCTAATCTTTCATAAAAGCTTAAACTTCTTTGTCCAATAGATCCATCTCTTTCTTCATACCCTGTTGTAAGAGGTGGAAACATAATTCTATTTTTTAATATCATTTTTCCTACTTGGATTGGTTCTAATAGTTTCATATTATTATATCTCCTTTGTTATTTGATATGCATTTGTAATAGCATCTTTTAATGTTCCTACTTTTTGACAATCACCAATTAAATGAGCATTTTCAATTGGTGAAGCAACTGGATTATAACCAACTGCAAAAACTAATGTATCAACATCATCTAGAACATATTCTTGATGATTCTTTTCATATTTAATAGTATTTTCATCAACATAAGTGATCTTTGAATTTAATTCAATCTTCACACCTTTTTCCATCATACGTCTTGTAAGCAATGATTTCGTTGCTCCAGATTCCCCTGTCATTAATCCTTTAGTCATTTCAATTAAAGTAATATCTCTATTTGTAGGGAATAAATCATTAATCAATGGTGCTAAATAATCTGCTGTTTCACAACCAACAGAACCACCACCAATAATTACGATCTTTCTACCTGGAAATTTTTTACCAGATAAAATATCATCAGCCGTCATTGTTTGTTTAAAGACTTTATAAGGTTCGATTTCTTTAGGTGTTGCGCCTACAGTTGTAATTACTTCATAATCTTTAAATTCATTTTCAATCATTTCTTTAGTCACTGTTGTATTTAAACGAACATCAACACCTGTTAATTGGCTCTTCATATATTTAACTACTTTAGTAATTTCTTGTTTACCAATAGGCACACAAGCAATATTTAATTGACCACCCAAACGATCACTTTGTTCACATAAAACAACCTCGTGTCCACGTTTTTTTGCGACATAAGCAGCTTCCATTCCTGCTGGTCCACCACCAACAACAAGTACTTTTTTCTTAACAGGAGCTTCATCAATTTCTTCTTTTTCAACAGCTGGATTGACTGTACAACTAATTGGTTTACCAAACATAATTCCTGTTAAACATCTTCCACAACCAATACATGGTCTAATTTCATCTGTTTTTCCTGCTTTTGCTTTGTTCGCAAATTCACTATCACATAAATTAGGACGACCAATCATACACGCATCACAAACATCATTAGCGATTAACTCATCTGCTACCCAAGGTTCGTTGATACGCGAAACTGTTGCCACTGGAATAGATACATGTTTTTTAATTTCTTCACTTGCATGTTTATGTGGTGCCGGAGCTGTTCCACTTGCTGGCATTGAACTTCCTTTTTTAATGGTATTTCCTCCAGAAACATGAATAAAGTCAACGGTTGCTTTTTCTAATTGTTTAGAGACATAGATCATATCATTAAGTGTTAAACCACCATCACTGTATTCATCTCCTGAAATACGCACATCAATGATAAAATCTCTACCACATTGTTTTCTTACTTCTTCAATAACTTCTAAAGTTAAACGTAATCTTCCATGAATATCTCCACCATATTCATCTGTTCTTTTATTATATAAAGGCGTTAAAAATCCTCCTAATAAACCATGTGCATGGGCTGCTTGGATTTCAACTCCATCTCCCCCTGCTTTTTTAAAACGTAAAGCAGCTTCACCAAATTGTTTAACAATTACTTTTAATTCTTCTTTTGTTACTTCTCGAGGGGCACTTTTAGCATAATATGGTCCTACATTTGAAGGAGCAATCAATTGTGGTGTCCCAGGAATTGGAAAAGCCATATAAGCTGGATGAAAGAGTTGTGATAAGATTTTAGTATCATATTGATGTACTGCATCTACAAGTTTTTTCCATCCAGGAATATAAGAATCATCATAGATTGACATATCTCCTGGTAAATATGTATATGTAGGTTCTACAGTTGTAACTTCAGTTACAATAAGTCCTACTCCACCTTTTGCTCTAGCTGCATAGTGCTTTACTAATGCATCTGTTACATAACCTTTATCTGCAAGATTAGTTGATAAAGGTGGCATAAAAATACGATTTTTTACTGTTGTATTTCCTATTTTAATAGGTGTAAATAAATGTTCATAAGTATTCATAATAAGTCTCCTTTTTCCTCATGTTTATTTTATCACAAGCATTTCCCAAAAACGTTATCATTTCTAGCTATTTACATCTATTTTTTGTCATCAAAAATAAAAGCAAGGACAAAATATCGTCCTTGCCAGCAAATACCATTAAACTTCAAAATATTTTTTTATTTCTAAAACTTCATCTTCAGAAACTTTTAACAATTCAACTGCTTTTGAAAACGAAATACTTAAGCTATTCATCAAATTTGTTATTAATTCAATATTTTTCTTTCTTCCTTCCAACTTTTGTCCTTGTTCAAGCCCCATAGAATGTCCTTTTT
>ERZ791842.1159-NODE-1159-length-15122-cov-107.936_pt1 | contig 15122 bp, 24 predicted proteins | sample MGYA00509944_ERZ791842 | MGnify/ENA primary metagenome ERZ791842 (study PRJEB30046, sample SAMN00715263) | human gut metagenome | study: EMG produced TPA metagenomics assembly of the A metagenome-wide association study of gut microbiota in type 2...
TTCGACTGCCCCTGTGCAGCTAGACTGCCCCTGTGCAGCTAGACTGCCCCTGTGCTCCCTCGCTTCGCTTCGGTCGCACACCAAATTTCCGTTTACAAACAAATTAATTTTCATCTAACTCACGTATTAAATCATTAACATATTTTACACAGGAATCTAACTCATCATACCCGTCCAAAATCAGAGCACCGACAGTGATGTGAAGTTTGTCTATCACTTTTTTTTAAACAGCACAGCATTCGCCTTGCTTGTATCAGACTTTTCTATCACCGTTATTGCGGAATCAATAATCCTTGTGACTTCGGATGGCGGCATCATGGGAGTGTCAGCACCTTTCCGCCAAGATTGATACTCTCTCAACTTTTTAAGAAGTTCTTTTTTTCTCATGACAAGTCAGATATAGACTTTTTAACCTCATTAAATGACTTATCCGGACAATATGAAATTACACCATTGTTTTTACCATAAACATACAGGCTTCCTTCCATAAAAAGATTGCCGTAATTATCTTGTTTGAAATAGACCTTGTTTATCTTTTCCACAAACTTTCTATTTCTCCATTCTCTGTACATTTTGAACAAATTTTTCATATATCTAGTGTTTAACTGACTATACATTCCTAATAAATAAGGGGTGGTTATAGCATAAATGAAAAGGACTATACCACCCCTACCCCTTTTAAATTATGAAAAGAATTAAGATCCAGGCAACAGTCCATAAGACAAATATTGTTTTAAGGATCTTTTATGGTACAAATATAATAATTATTGTGAATTAAACAACAATTTCCCAATCATCGGCAAACACATCACTGATAGACGGAACCCATGAATCAGCGAGTCCAGTATTCTCATTGTAGATAAGACACTGGCTTGTATAGTCAATAAATCCCTTACCTTTCAGAATAAGGTCTTTTGCCGATTGGGGAAGAGATTGCATCTTAGGGATAATGTCGCTTTCGATATGAGCTGGCACTTGTTTGAATACCATCAAACCTTTACCGTCCCAACCACTTCTACGAATTGGATAGCCTGCTTTGAGAGCCATAATAGCCATACCAAAATTCATCTTTATTACTTTAGCACCATCAGAACCTTGCATACGCTGTATGCGAGTATCAAGAAGCCGTATATAGTCGAACATAGTACAACACTGCATTTCCAGTAAACACTTGTTGTACATATCATTAACGACTTCATCCATTTTCCCTGAATCTATGAAAGCGGCCAACTTTACATATCTTCCATTGAGTTCTTCGGCTTCTATCTGCATACGGTCAACTGGTGTTTCGGCAATATTATACGCCTTTTCAAACGTATCTTTAGGGCTCCAACTTTCGTACCCATCTTCATAACGTACATGATAGCCCTCATCATCAAAATTTTCCGTTGACGGTTTTTCTCTAAGAAGATGTTTTCCCCACGCATCACCTCTTGTCATAGGTTCTGCTTCAATCTGTTTTGTTCCAATGTACTTTTTCATATATCTAGTGTTTAATTGGTTATAAATGCCAAAATAAAATCGGATGGAGGAAACCTCAAATATGGCAAAAAAGATAAACCTCCATCCGCAAACAAAAACAAGAATTTAATCAATACAGGCAAAAACCACACATTTCGGACAGCATTGCAATGCTAAAAGGGTAAATCATCTCGTCTTTCAGGCTGAACAGGTGCAGGTGATGGTGCTTGTGCTGGTTGCGGCATATCTATCTTAAAGCACCCAACTTCATTGTAATATTTACCTTGGTATTCTCTTGCTCTGATTTCAAGATGGGCAGTAATAGTATCACCCTCTTTCAATTGAAGATCACACAGGTTGCCCATTACATAAAAATACACCTCTTTGGTATATGTAGAACCAATTTCCTCAACGAGAAAATTTCTCTTTTGCCAAGGATTACCTGCCTTACTTGTACCAGTCTGTAACTGACCTACTTTCTTTACTTTACAATTTAATACTAAATCCATTTTTTTATTTTTTATATTTTTCTTCCTTAATCTTATCCAATTCTCTCATAGCGGACAGCCTTCTTTTGTGAGCGTCCACCCTTATCCAGAAAACCTTCCAACTAACTTCCTTACCGTTAGTTGTGTTCTCTTTAAGTATCTTGCCACATTTAAAAATCTCGTTGACAAGATAATCATACCGTTCTTTATCATAGCAATATCTCATGCGACAAAAGTAATATTAAAAAATAAACTAACACAGAAAACAATACTAAAAATAGTTAACTAAATGGTTAATTCTTCCTCTTCCTCTTTCGACAATGCCTCTACATCACCATCTTCACCTTTAGGGAAATACAGTTCGTCAAGATAATTGCTTGCTTCACTCTTTTCAGTGAAACTCTTTACAACACTCCCCCGTTTGCTAACGACACGGTAACTAATATTATCCTCTGCTACAACTTTGTAACAATTTAAATCATCCACATCTACAACATCGGGAGCATTATCATCAATACGCATCATGCTCAATATATGAGAATACTCATTCACCTTCACCGTACAAGAAAAAACATTAGGAACTGGTTCTACTATCAATCCGGCATTTATCAATGAATCAAAAACAGAACGCCTAGGTTTGTATTTCAGTTGCCTCCTTATAAACTTCAACGTTATCATATTATCTCCCCTCTGTGCGGATAATACACATAAACGTAATACCCGTAACGCATCAATACTACATAGAGGCGAAAGGTACTTGTACAACTGGACAGGAGTAAATTTATGGAAATAATCAAATACTCCCTCTTCCTCTATTTCCTTTACACGCCTTTCCCTTTCCTTATTCCTTACCGTCAAATTAGTGGTTTTCCTTACCGACATAGATTACCCTTTCCATGTATCGTTTTCCTTTATCCATTTACGTTCATCATCACTAAGATCGCCTGTTGATTCACGATGATATACACACTTGTTGCATAACCCTGCCTTGGCACGGACACACTTGTCGCAATCGTATGGGAAAAACGCTATGGTGGTCTTGTCGTAGAAATCTTCACCAGCATCATCATCAGAAAGCCAACCTTTGAACTTTGCAAGCATATCAAGTGCACCTTTCACATCCTTAAAATCAGCAGTATCTATATCAGAACGCTTTAGGAAACTTTCTATAAGACTTATCGCATCTTCAAATTCAAGGTTATCCTTGTTTATCAAAGTCTTTGTCTTTTCCTTATTTTCACCTTCCAATACACGCCTCATGGATGGTGTCACATAATCGGAAGCAAGCATGGAAGATTTGGCATAATTGACAATCTGGGTTATTCTTGGAGAGTTCACCCATTGCTTGGCTTTCATAAGCAAAGAACGCTCTGACATACCCTCGTCAACAACGTGTGTAGCCTTGTAAAACAAGACAGGATTGGTATCTATGACATAAGCGGACGCAGCCCATAACTCCATCTCATTCGCATCATCAATATGCTTTGCTATATCAATCTTCTTCTGTTTTTCATCGTCAACAAGAAGATTGTTACTAAGGGGAAGTTTACCCCATCCTTTATTCAAACCCATTACCTTTCCTCCTTTATCCTAAATTTTATCTCCCTTACCCTCTCGTCAAGTTCAGAAGAATATTTTAAAAGATTGTATATGCTACTCCTGTCAATACATAGGAAATCAGAAATTTCAGACATACTTAAACCCATGTCACGCATGACACAGCACACAAGAGCACGGTTCATAACAATATCATGTTTTCTGCTTTTCCTGTTAACATCAGTATCGGAGAGTCCGCTTGCCGCTAGAACTCTCCTAAAAATCAATGCGTTGTCAGCCTTTTTCCCCATTTTTCACATTCTCCTTGTCCACTATCAATTGCATTATATCAGCGTAACCAGCCAAATCAACCATATTGTCACGCTTTTTATGGAATCCCTGTCTGCATAGCTTTACAGCTATCTGTACAGCAACACAGTCATAAGGAGATAATTTCTTTCCAGTAATCAAAGAAGCCATCTTGGAAATGTTTTCAAAATTGGCTACAGCATCACCATAGTCAGACTGCCTGCTGTTGCTACGGATATCCTTTGCTTCATCAAGGATACTTCTCTCTTCAATAAGATCAACATAAGCAATACAATCCGAGAAAAGAATATACTCTTTACCCTGGTCATCCGCACAAAGAAACTTTTCACCATTCTCAAAACAGTATTTAACAGTGACAAATTTACCGAACACATTTGACTTGCTTACAGAATCTTCACCGTGAAGTGAAATGTATTTATCACGGTTTATAATTTTAACCTTGCTGTTCAACGTAACTCCAATCATAACAAATCACCTACCTTTATGTTATCCGCATCCTTCTTATCAGAAAAGAAAATACGATCATACTTCGTTTCACCAAACTCAACAAACATGGCTAAGATAAAATACTTGTTCAGTACACTATCATAACCCTTGTCGTAAATCTTGTTTATCTTTTTTGTTTTCATCGTTTTTCACATTTAATATCCATACTGTCACCTCCCATCATCATCTTCAACGTACATGTGTTGGACATCAGTTCAACAATCTCGTATCTTACATACTCATATCCCTCAACATAACATGTAATGGTTTTACCAGAAATATCATAAGTACCGTAACCATTTCCAAAATAGCCCCTTCCTACATAAGTACCATCCTGATTAAACTTAGCGTAAGTAGGTCTTATCATAGGATACCATCTACCATCCACTTTTACCTGAACAAGTTCCCATGTACCGATAATAGCATCCTTGTATTCATCATCCTTATCATCGGAACAACTACACAACCCCAATAATACTATTGAAGAAATAGCTAAAAATAATAAAAATTTCTTTCTCATTTGCCTAAATTATTTGTGGAACCAAAACCTCCATCACCCCTATCCGTTGAATCAAGGCTTTCAACCTCAACAAATTCAACCTCAATATAATTACTGAAAAGAAGCTGAGCAATCCTCTCCTTGGCGACAATATAGAAAGGCTCTTTCTCAAAACTCTTCACTATAACACCGATACAACCAGTATAATCACAATCAATAACACCATCCAACACATCAGCGTCATGGTACTTCCCGTCAACACCAATAATACCTTTCAGGGAAAATCCACTCCGCGGCTTGATAATAGCCTTCATATTTGATGGCATCTGAATGGCTATACCAAGTTTAATCAGATTACGACCTTTTCTTATCAATGTGTTGTCAGGAACATACAAATCATACCCGGCAGCACCATCAGTTTTTTTTTCGGGAAGAACTGCATCCCGTCTTAATTTTAAAAATTTTACTTGATTCATTTTTTACTAATATTCGTTTTTCAATTAATATACTTCTTCTTTTGTCTATCAAGTTTCCTATTCTATCCTAATGCTCAGTCTAATCAACTTGGACTTTTAGCCTATGGGTAGTTGACTTCTTTCCTCCGTATTTAACCGAAATGCAGCCTCCCTAGCCTGATCCTTCGTCCTATACAACTCTATTTTTTCAAACATACGACCATCATCACAGTCATACGTACACAAGGTGACAGCCCACATATTACCACGGGGAGAATAGAAATACTTACCGTAATCCTTTCCCATCACCTTACCGTCAATCCTTATTTCTCCTTTATTAGCCATAACATGCCTTATTTCCTCACCCCAAACTTTTTCCTAAACTCATCAATAGAGCACGCTATTCGCTGACCAAGATGGTCTACATACAAAACAGCATCTGTGATCATTCGGTCATTCTCGGCAAGCATGTGGATAACACTGTCAACGACACACTCTTTGCCGCTACCTAATTCAACATACTTATTACCCATGACAATGCAGTCTTTTTCCTTCAAAGGAACAATACGTTCAATCTTGCCTTCGCGATATTTTTTCAGTTTTTCAAAGAACTCACGGTGCATGACACGCTCGTTCTCATCCATCACATAGTAAAATTCACAGCAAATATCGTGAACATCCTTTACCGTATTAATCTCATCAAGGTTGTCAATCACATTCTGCAATGCGTCAAAGAAATTCACATCATGATCATCCAACACTTCTTCCATCATTCTGTCAATGGAAGCAATAACCGCGTTCTTAAAATCAATATCGTCACAACGAAATCCCAAAGAGATATAATTACGCAAGGAAAGAAGATTTTCCTTAAAATCAATTCCTACTTGAATATCCATTCTCTAAATTGTTTAACATTAATACTATTCAAATTATTAATAATAGCATCTCCGATATCATCGTTATGCTTCAATCCAAAAGACAGGATAGGGTGTTCCCACCATTTCGCCACACGTCCTTTGTCACCCCACAAAGATATAGCTTTATTATCAAAGTCGGGGAATAAAATAACATTTTTTGGCAATTTATTTCCAAGCTGGCTCATTCCGCCACAAGCTGTCCATATAAAACCGTTACCAAAAGCCATAGAAGCTATTATGGCAGTTTTCTCCGATTCAACCATACAAGTTATCGCATCGCTGCAATACTCCCCTAAAAACGGCTTAAAATAACCGCGATAGGTAAATCCTTCGCCCGTAGTAAACTTCCTGAAAGCATGGGCTTCCTTCTTCCTGTGCCCGTTCACCTCATATCTTATCCTGTTATCATGGCACACGTTACCATCCTTGTCGGAATACCAGAACACAGCGGATTCCTTTCCAAGACATCCTACCTTATACCTTGAAAACACATCATTCACGGAATCAACACCGAAAACACCTGAAAGGTACTCGTACAGGTTATTACCCTTCCAATGCCCGGCATCGCTAAGCCTGTCAACATACTTCACATCAACAAACTTTGATTCCTGTCTACCCGAATCATACTCCTTCTCGTAAAAATCCTTCAAACTCATCCTGCAACCTTCCGGGCTTGACAGAATCCTAAAAGCATCAGAAGCACTACTGCAACCGGGAAGATAAGACACGAGAAAGTCAAACAGGTTGACAGAATCACCGCCCTGCTCGGTAACGGTAATACTGCCCGACTTGTTCATATAGAAAACCAGCTTATCCTTCCTGCTATGGCTCTCCAAATTTATACGGGCAGGTAAAGTCCATCTCTTCCCCCTACGCCTTAGAGGAAGACCAAGCACAATGTCAAGATTGGAAAATATATACTCATAATCAATAGAAGCCATGCTACTTAAAATTATACCATCCATGTTTCAAATCCTTAAAGAAATCACTCCACGTATAACGGTAATTATCAGGATACCCCAATGAACTTGATAGGCATGAAACATACCCATAAGGTCTTTTACCGTCACTCCATCTGTACATCATCTCAGTAGGGACCATAAATACAAGAAGAACAAAAACTATGTCAATGTATATAAGAAACATAACGAAACGAATAAAATACCTCATAATCATTTATCCTCCCCTAAAAGCAATCTAATGGAAAAACGCAATGCAATCTCCCAATTATAATAAAACGTTCCAAGAAGATCGAAAAACAGACTGTAAACAGCATCCTTATCACCATCGGGAACGGAATCCATAACGGATTCCATAGTACGTACATCATCACTAAACCTTGCATTCTTTGTAGTATATCTCCATAAACCGCCTATGGCAAGAATACGGGCATGCTCATACACATGACCGTCAATAGCGTAGTTGTCACAAAGATAATCATTAAACCATTCCTCTCCAAAAATGGCATTACTACTAACAGGGCTGGAAGATAAAACCATATTCACAAATACACTAGGGTGACAATACTGCTCAATCTTACTTGATTCATTGTCAAATTCAACCTTGAACGCATCCTTCCCACTTTCCTTAATGCTTGATATCATGTCATTGACGTAGATGGTCTTCAACCATTGACTGAAATTATATCGGTTCAACCCTGAACCCATACGAGCACTGTTTATCGTAGACTGAACATCAGATACACAAACATACCAGTCACTAGAAACACGAATACGATTATCAAACAAAACAATTTCTTTATTATCCATAAAACTAAAATTTTTCAGCAAAAATACACATTAAAGTAATATGGCAAAAATAATAACGGTTAAATAATCTTTAATCTTTATTATATTCTCGGAAAGGTTTTAAATAAGTAGAGAAACCGTATTCTTTTATTATTGATAATATTTCATTTTCGTCAATTGAATAAAATTCTCCTTTTACTTTTTTATTTGAAAATCTGCGGTGTAGCTCATTTTCTATATTTTCGTCAATAGTTGCAATGACTAATAAATTATGATTTCCGCACGAAAGCGTTCGATATCTCGTTTTAATATCAGACGTAGAACCTATTTTTACTAACCCAGTAACTTTATCTTTCATCAAGTACGTGCATCTATCAAAGGATTTTTTTCTTGAGAGTTTTAATACTTCCGCCATAGTAGTAAATATGGCATAATACAATAATTCACAATCCCCAAAAAGAAATTTATTTACTTCTATTGCTTTATCAAAATCGTGCATCCAGGCATATTCGATAAGTGCATTAGCTAATGTAAGCTGGTTATATATAGTACCATCTTCGTAAAGCATATATTTCCCATAATCGTTTTCACAAAACTCTACATATCCTACACAACTTGGGAACATTGTAATTATAAATTCTTTTACACTTAAAAACTAGTTCATTCATAACAATAAAAAAAGTGCGCCTACTACGAGCTGTCAAATCAACCATAGGGTTTATTTCGGAGGCGTTTCCGTAGCTCCACTCGGTAGGCGCAATATCTTAATCTATACTACTACAATATGTCATGGCAAAAAAAATAACTCCAATGATTGAAGTCACAGGAGTTTGCCTCTCCCATGATTGATTTGACGCTACAAAACTAAGTATTTTTTTTTGAAACTGCAAAATTTAGAACGGCAAATCCTCCTTCATTATATCATCAGCCTGTTGGAGAAGATATTCGTCAGGATTGTATTTCCGTCTTAGGACAACCTGGAACATCCTGTTCCTGTTCTCATCCCACGCGGAAGTGACGGAATAGCCTTCCTGGCGTATCATGTCAACCATCTTTCTCTTGCTGTAAGGTCTAACGCCACAGTCAATACAATATGCGCTGTATTTCACATACAGGTCACGGTCACGGATAGCCTCAAGTTCAATTCCCCCATCAGCATCATACCCCGAATCGTAAAGATAGGACAGAACACTGTTGGAATCACGTCTTGCGTTCTCCGTAACGGATTCTATCGTATAACTTCTCGTAAACTCACCCTTGTTCTTAACAAACCGTCTTGCACCCTCTATTATCCAGTTGATAATGGCTGCCGATTCCTTTGACAGCTTCAACGGAAGAGATCTGTCCTGTTCCGATTCCTTAAACACACGATAGAACGGGATAACAAGGGAGCGTCTGAAGTGACCATAAGTCTGGTCCGAAACGGAAGGCATCTTGTTAAGGTTTGCCATAAACGGTGGCATCATGTCAGCAAGGAAAGGCTCACCGAACGGAAGACGCGCCATAGTAGGCTCACCAGAAATGAACTTCTTGTACTTGCCACCGCTCACATCCTTCCCACCCATCTCGGAAGCGTAGTTGAGCAGCTTGCCGTTTATCATCGCTATATTGTACTCGCAAGTAGACTTGTCACCCGACAGGTCAGCCATCTCCATATACGACACATTGTCTTTCCCCAGGGCATTGACAACAGCGTCAAAGAACACCGACTTACCGTTACTACCACAACCGAGAAGGTAACACATCTTCTCCATCTTGATCTTCTTCCTGTCAACAAAGGCACACCCCACAAACTCCTGCAAGGCATCCTGTGTATCCTTCACAGGAATCACATCGTCCAAAAACTTCTCCCACAACGGGCTGCGTGCCAACGGGTCATAATTGATATTGATACGTATGCACGATTCTATCATGGGTGAGAAATCGAACGTTTCCATCGTTTCCGTGTCAAGGACGCAGTTGTCAAACGTGATGAAGTTACGCTTGGGATTAAATATCTCATGCGTCACGTTCTTCACAATGGTACGGTAGAACCGCTCGCTCGTATCGGTCATGTACAGTTCGCTAAGACCGTTTATCCGGCACAAGTCCATGCACAGGCGCATCAGATCCTCCTTCATCATGGGCACGAATATCTTACCGTCAAAAGCCATGATGGAACCGCTCCTGTGCCGTCTGAAATTGCACTCCCTGCACGCATCGGCTATGTCCATCTCAACCATAGCGGATATGGAACGTTTCCACTCGCCTTCATCCCTGGCTTTACGGAAGCCTCGACCACCGCCCTTGTCCGCCAGCTTTCCCATAACGGAATCAAGGATGTATTCATAAGAAGCCTTTGCAGATTCAGCGACAGTCATTTTCCCCTCCTTTCTCTACCGATTCTACCGATTTCTCCCTGTCCACAACCTTCCCGAACATCACAACAGGATACAGGTCATAATCGTCCGTTGATATGTCAGGGCGTGCGTCCATATCATCAAGCGAAGAATACACGTCCGCGATGTGCTCCAGCTTCCGGCACACGATGGAATCACGTCTTATCCCGTAATACTCTATAAGGTCAGCCATGTACTGTATGGTAATGTCCTTGAACCATGTGAACGCATCATCACGTGTCTTTGCCCCGTCACAGCAGGTATTGAACGTGTACCCGAAACGCCTCATCTTCACGAAATAGCTGTTCCGCCACAACGACACCGACTTGTCCATCTTGTTCCCTGCGTTACGTATGGCGGTGACGATGCTTCCCGGCATGAGCGCACACCGTGAAACGCGAGCGGCAGAAGGCTTCCCGTTTGCCCCGGTCCCATCCACCATATCCACATCGGGCACGAACCTAAGGTCATCCACGCTCCTTCCGCCCACAACGGACGTATCATGGCGCATAAGGTAGTCTGCATCCACGATATGCCCGTACTGTCTTACCTGGTCCTCGCACCACGAAGCGAATCTCCTTAACGACCGTTTCCACTCGGAAGGAAGCACATACCCGTATCTAGAGCATATCTCCGCTATACGATTTCTCTCCTTCTCCCATTTGCCCTTCATCTTCCTCTCGTACTCCAGCACCTCACCCTCCACGCTTACACCAGCGACCTGTGCAGCCATAGACTTTGCAGTTAAAGGTACCGGAACACGCTTGATGAATGACGCTTCCGACACGAACACAGCCTTTGTTCCGTCCTCCAGAGGCTCGTCAAGTTTAAGACAGCAGCGACGGTCCCTGAAGCTGACGAGCGTAACCCACCCGAACAGCCACGTCTGAACCCTCATACCCTTGTACCAACGCTCCCTGTCGGGCATTGCATCGGACAGGCAAATAACACGCCTTGATTCGGGCAATCTAAGTTTAATCTCTATTTCTTCTTCCATATTTTACACACACATTTTATATGTTTTTTACCTGCAAATATAGCGCAAAAAACAATACGAAAACAAGTAGTTAAATTAATTAACTGCAAATGTTTACGCAGTTAACAATAGCGTGTTTAGAAAGATAGTTTATCTTTCTTTACACAAGATTTTTTACTTTTACGTCCACAGTATGCTTTGAATAGGAAAAGTAAAAAATGTTGATTGTTGTTATTTTTTATTTTTGTCATAATTTTTCTCATTTTAGTTAAAATGATTTAACTATAATTTTTTATTTACTTGTTATTTTCTACGTTAAGAAATGTAAAATTGACTTAATTTAACATAAAATAAAAAATCTCAACACCGATAGTTGCATATGCAACTAATTGATTCGGAGAAATTCGTAAAAAACATACGAAATTCGTTGATTTTTCGTAGACTTCGTAAACTCTTCGTTTTTCAACATTTGTCAAAAAACTCGCGAAAATTAGTGGTTAAATGACTGAAAACAAGCTGTTTAGTCTTGTCAAAAAAAATTGAATCGTAAATCTTTGAAAATTTACTCTCTATTAATTTGCATATTAAATGTTAAAAGTAATATATATATACAATACATACACACACGTACACGATACATACTCTATTACAGTACATATACATACACAATACATACATAAACACATACATACAGACACCAAAACTGCATACGTAATTTAGTATAGATACATATCAAAACGACGAAATCAACGAAGAATACTGTAAACCAATAACTTATACTGCAAAAAAAGACATAAAAAATGCAACCACACCTACGAAACACACCAAAAAACCTACGATTTTCGTAACTTTTTATGTAAAGATTTATCCGATTTTGTTGAAAACTACCGAAAATACACATCCAAACCGCAAAATCAGCCATCCGAGCAAAATTTGGGGAAAAAAAATTTTCAGAAAAAAATTTATCGGAAGCGACACACCCACCGCGAAAACTACATAAAGGGGGGTATACCACTGATTTACAGGTAGTTACGCGCGTTTATTTACTCCATTTCTCAACGTTTGTAAATAAAAAAGAATTCTTTTCTACGAGAATCGAATTTCGAAATCTTTACAAAGTAAAATATCTTGACAAATGACTTCTACGAAAACTTCGTAATTCCCTCACGTTCAGATACTTACAATCAAATTTAACGCAAATTAACATTGAAAAATCTTGAAATTAAACATGATATTAAGCTAAAATATGTCTTGCACGGTCTGATCTATTAATATAACAGTATTGATTTTGGAAAAAACGGGCTTAATTTATAATGAATGTTAACGAAATATACAACCTAATCAAAAACGCTGTATATTTGCAGTATCGGAATGACAAAGAGATACTTGACGTATTGAGACAGCTTGCCACGGTGAGAGCGTGGTACAGATCCGCAAACCAGGGAATAAGCGGAATATAAACAGCGGTGTTGTTAGCCACGATGCAGAAGTACGGGTATTGCTTGATAATGGAGATAGTAACTTAGTGCGATATGCGATTAACATCCCTAATATAATATAATGTATGTGCGTATATAAGCCTTAATACTGGTCCGTTAGTTACGGTCGGTATATATAAGCCGTAAAAACATACGATACGCACATATTGTAATGTAGCTATCATTGGTGTACATTGGTAACGGTTACAAGCCCGTATGGATACAGAGTACAATACATTAAAAAGAATATCACAGAAAGCGGTTAGAAGATTGCAGCGCTTAACGAATACACGGAATATCATATTAGTTTTGGCAAAACAAGCAAGTATTATACATTGGTTATAAGTGGCATGCAGTTTTTAATTGTATCAGATATGGGATGGTGTAATATCTACCAGGTGTTTGAGGCGAAAGGAGATAATAAAGAATACAAACTAACTGTAGAATTCCGTAATGGAGCGCGTTATTGCTATTATGGCAAGACGAAGAAAGAAGCGTTAGCAGCGTTTAGAAAATCGTTTGGCAGCTTTAGAGGCTTTGTAAAAAAGGAGTGGACGATAGAACAATGAGAACGTATTATGCACAAGTTGAAACACGGTACCGGGCAATTAAAATTTGCCCGGTACCCTTGCACACATTGTCAAGGTTTTTGGCGGTTATATGTGTTTTGAAAGTGATAATGATTATAGAGTTTGGAAAAATCAAAAGTAAATGACAATGAGAACAAATAATCTCTATACTGCAAATGGTTGGGTTGGTGCAAACTATGACAGTAAGTTAAGTACTAAGGAAATCGCCGCAAAGGTTAGATCTTATGCTAAGAAAAATTTCCCGGATTTTAAATTCTCCATCCGTACAGAATGGAGTATATACACTGATTCAATGTGCATTGAACTTAAAGAAGGTACTTGCATTCCCTTTATTGAGGGGTCAAGAAGCGCGGAACGCGGTTATATGTCTACTATGAACAATGTAAAGGGATGGGAAAACGAGTTAACGCCGGAAATGTTTAAAGTTCTGGACGCTGTTACGACTTATGCTAGTTCTTTCCGTTACGATGATAGCGACGGGATGCAGGACTATTTCGATACCAATTTTTACTTAAGCATAAAAGTGAGTGAATATAAGATTATAGAGCCGAAAGCAAAGAAAAGCAGCGTTAAGCCTGAAAAGGTTGAGGAAGCCAAAGAAGTGGAAGCCGTGACGGTTGAAGGCCTGGAAATCGTGGATTATTCGGAAAAGGCTATCGCGGTGTTTGGCGATACGAAGGCGATCAAAGAGCAATTAAAAGGATTAGGCGGACGGTTTAACCCTTCTTTAATTACGACGGTGGAAAGCGTGCCGGCTGGATATTCAGCAAGAAGCAAGCGGACAAGGTGAAAGAATTGATAGCGCCTACAGGACTGCCGGCACTCCCTGAAGAAATATATATCCCGGAACTAGAGGAAGAAACGAAACAAACGGAGAAGTTAGGTAATATCCATTTAACCGAAACGGGCAACTTTAACGGCGTGCGCTATTACGATATTGAATGTGCGGGAATCATAACCAACGCGCGAGTACATGCGGACATACAGCCGGGCGATATATTCAACGTGTACACAGCGGAGGAACGAAAGTACGGCGTAACCTATGATGGCGTAAGCGTGGAAAGCAGTTTAAAAAACGATTTACCCGGTATAATTGAGTTTAACGACAATATAGAATCTAGCACGCTTAGCGTTTCATCATATTACACCCCGCTTGCTGAGGGTGTGGAATTTTACGAGAAAAAAGTAAAGTGTAAGCGTTACACCGTCAAGGATAAGCCGTTAACGCTTGGATATTACGGCATATTAGACAATCTGGACAACTGTATAATAGAATGCTATCCGACTAAGAAAGAAGCCGAAAAAGAGGCGGAAATACTTAACGGGTTTACGGATGGTAACGGACGATTAAAGACGGTCATTTAATTAGCTGAATATGGTTTTGTTGGTTTTGTTATTCGGTGCTGTGATATTCATTTCCGGCACCGACTAGGATAAGCTATGAGAATTTATAAACAAAGTTATGAATCAGATAAATTTTAAAGGATATGAAAGAATATAAGTTAACAGTAGAGTTCCATAATGGAGCGCGTTATTGCTATTATGGCAAGACGAAGAAAGAAGCGTTAGCAGCGTTTAGAAAATCGTTTGGCAGCTTTAGAGGCTTTGTAAAAAAGGAGTGGACGATAGAACAATGAGAACGTATTATGCACAAGTTGAAACACGGTACCGGGCAATTAAAATTTGCCCGGTACCCTTGCACACATTGTCAAGGTTTTTGGCGGTTATATGTGTTTTGAAAGTGATAATGATTATAGAGTTTGGAAAAATCAAAAGTAAA
>ERZ791842.1167-NODE-1167-length-14986-cov-2.18445_pt1 | contig 14986 bp, 8 predicted proteins | sample MGYA00509944_ERZ791842 | MGnify/ENA primary metagenome ERZ791842 (study PRJEB30046, sample SAMN00715263) | human gut metagenome | study: EMG produced TPA metagenomics assembly of the A metagenome-wide association study of gut microbiota in type 2...
CGAACGGGACTCGTACAGGCGCCGCACTTCCTTGGCCTGTTTCTCATCAAGGCTTGATGGCCGTCCGCCTGTTCTGCCCCTTGCCCTTGCGGCTTCGAGCCCGGCGCGGGTGCGTTCGCGGATTAGATCCCGTTCGAACTGGGCCAATGATCCAAAGATGTTGAATATGAGCGTGCCGCCGGGAGTGCTCGTATCAATCGATTCTGTCAGTGAGCGAAACTGAACTCCCCTAGTGTCGAAGTCGTTGATAAGTTCAACAAGATTCTGCATGCTTCGTCCGAGCCTGTCGAGTTTCCAAACGACGACGGTATCGCCTTCGCGCAGGAGGTCGAGCATATGGTCGAGTTCGGGACGGTGCGCTTTCGCACCGGAGGCCACGTCGATGAATATCCGGTTGCAGCCGGCTTTTTCGAGTGCGTCCTGCTGCAAGTCGGTGGTCTGGTCGCCGGTGCTGACGCGCGCGTAGCCGTATGTCATGCTTGCCATGTGTGCCATGGTACCATTACCCGTCAGTCTACCATTACCCGTCAGTCGGCTCACCTTATGGAACGTTGATTGTGGAACGGGTTGTGGGACACCCTTCGCTTTCGAATCAAAGCATTTCGCATACCGAAGGAATCTGTTTCATAAACGGACGTTTTCGGAATGCGTATAAACTTACCATCCCTGACTCTGTAAATCATGTCGATGCGCTTCACAAGTTGGTTTCGGATGGAATAAAATCAGCGGTACTTTGCAATGGGTTTCGAGTATGGACCCTATCGTATTAGACGAAAAGACAGGGCCGTTTTGGATTTCTCGGCCCTGTCTTCTTTTTGTTTTCGGACGACGTCACTCGCTCTGCTGCGTTTGATCGGACTGCGACGGAGCCTGGGTCTGTTGTGCGGCTTGCGTCTGCTGGTTGGCGAGCATCTGCTGTTGGATGAGCACGCTGTTGGTCTGCGCGGTGTACTGCTTCTCGGCCATGCGCATGCTTTCCTCATGACGCAGCTGGTCGGCGTCGGCGAACACGCGGGACTGGATCTCCTGTGCGAGGCTCATGAGCTTGTCCTTTTCGAGGATGCTCACGGTGATGTCGTTCGCGCCGCCGGACGGATCGCGGAAGGTCAGGGTGGCGCTCATCACGTTTGCGAAGTTCGCGACGGCGATGAGCAGGCACACGATGGCGGCCAGGGCGTTGGAGTCGAACATGCCGAAGCCGACGAACAGGAAAAACAAACCCCAGACGAGGCTGCCGAGGTTGAATTTCGTGTTCGTGTCGACGCTGGCGATGTTGCGCAGTGGGATGGTCTTGGTGGACGCGCCGAGCGGGATCAGCCCGAACAGGGTGTTCGGTGCCCTGTATTGCACGCGCGTGCTGGACGCGGCGATCGAGGTTTTGAGCCAGAAGATGATCACGCTCGGGCTGAATCGGTCGCCGACGATGTCCTGCTCGCCGGGCGCGTAAGTGAATTCGGTCATGGTCTGTGCGGTTTCGGCCATGTTCTTCTCCTTTGCTTTGTGTTGTGTTTGTTTTTCTTATCCCCTTCCCGCTTCCCGTATGGTGTTTGGGATGAGGAAACAGTCTGATGGTTTCCGGTCCGATGTCCTATTGGCGTATGGCGGACGGAGGTCTGAGTTTTTCGAAGTCCTGTCGGCCCATGCGTCGTTTCGCCCGGGTCCAGAACTCCCTGAGTTCCCTGCCGTCGTATGCCGCATGCCGGCTTCCGATCGTCGTGCATGCGCTCATAATTCGTGTCCCGGATCGTTCGGGCCCGCCACTGCCGTATCCTGGTCGATGGCCGGATCCGGCAGTGGAACGTCCGGCTGGATGCTGGGGAATCCCAGTAGATCCCTCTTCGGAATGGGTGATTCCTCCGATTCGACGCTGAGCCGGTAGATCCGTTCGAATTTCTTGCCTAGGTATTCGCCGTCCGTTGTTTTCTCCATGACGGTGCAGTGCAGCACGTCCGGGATGAAGACCTCGCTCTCGTTGCGCACGCCTCCCCTGCTGCCGACCATCGGCACTCCCTTTGAGGCGCCTTCGATGATGAGGAGGATTCCACCCGCTCCGAGCCAATGCGGGGTGGTGACGGTCGTGGACAGTCCCGGCCCCATGGTCACCCGGTCTCCCTCGTTGAAATCCATCAGGGCGAGATAGTCGTTCGTTTCCGGGGTGTCATAGTCCTTGAAGCTTCCCGTGGCGAGTGTGCGCAGCAGTTTCAGCTGCGGGTCGAACTGTTGGACCTGATTCTGCCGATATGCCTCTTCGGCGGCCTTCCTGCCCCATGGGGTCGGTGGCAGCATCCCTTCAGGATTGTCCTGCGGAACAAGACGCATGTACGACGTCCCATCGGTTATTCCGGTTTGGTGGCTGACGCTCTCCCTGTATTCCGGGTCGGTGTCCAGGGATTGTTCGATCAGGTCGAGCATGGATTCCAGGGAGTTGGTGGAGGTGGCCTTGTCGGCGACGATGTTGAAGTCTTCGAACAGGTCTTTGGAGAGGCTCCCCAGCCGGTATTTGTCCTCTAACGCCAGCCGGCGTTCGTCTTCGAGTTCGGCTTTCAAAAGGTTGTAGTGATGCTTCTTTCCGAAGGACCATGCATGTTCCGGCGCGGTCGCCGTCATTTCCTCTTCCAGGCTCTTCACCGTCCGGTTCCGTTCCCGCAATTGGTCGGACAATGCTCTGATGGTTTCGATCCGTGTTTTCAGCTCTTCGGTTTCGGACATTGGGGCCGATCCTTCCTCTTTTTCGTTCCAGCCGGTTCACGTGTGGTCCTGCCGATATCGGAACGGGCCGGATGGGATTGGCTCCCGTTCCGGCCCGTCGTCCTCTTATTCGAATGCCTACGTCACATGCCGATTCCCGGTCCGGCGGACACATCATCGGATGGGTCGATGCATGGGTCGGGCATTGGAATGTCGGTCGTCTCCGCTGCTGTGGGGAAGGCGGACGGTTCGGATGGGTCGAATCCCACGGTCACGCTTGCGGCTTGGGCTTTGGCGAGGTCGGCCTGCGTGTCCTGTTCGTCCTCTCCGGCCGGCGCCGTGTCCTGGCTGTTCTTGATTTCCAGGTTCATTTTGGCTATCTGGTCGGTGAGGTCGTCGTACTCCTGCTGGCCTTCCCATGGCGTGTTCAACGCGTTCCATGCGCTTTCCAGATTGGCTTTCGCATTGTCGAGTCTGACGCGGAGGCCTTGCGCCGTGTCGGCGTTGTTGGCGATGATCCGGTCGAGCTGTCTGATGACGTTGTCGGCGCTGTTGTTGATGTCGGGCACGCTGGTGCCGGCCCAATGCTCATGCTCGCCTTTCAAGCCGACGAACGGACGGAACGCGTTGATGCCTTTGACGGCCATGTTCTTCGACGCGACCATGACGGTCAGCCCGCAGTATTCGCCGACTTCCATCGTCTGCCCGTGGTCGAGCCGGTGCGCGATGCCGACGAGGTCGTGGATGGCCTGCTTGCGGTCCGTGATCGGACCGTCGCCGAGATCAAGCCCGCATACGCCCTGGGCGAGATGCTGGTCGCGGATCTCGACGGCCTTGTGGAATTTCGGCTCGTCGTCCACCGCTTCCCCGTGGAGTTTTTCGAGGTTGTCCACGGTCGGCTGCAGTTGCATGTCGATCTTGAAACGGATCGACCTTTGCTGGTCCGCGTGGGCGCGTTTGAGCAGTTTCATCTGCGTGAGCTGGTTTTCGAGCTCCATGCGTTTGGCGATGTTCGGGTCTCCGGTGGCGATGGCCTTCATGTCGGCGAGGCTGAGCACCGTGGAGTCCACATCGGACGCTTCGCGTGACGGCGAGCCGGAGCTCATGATCTGGCTGATGAACCGGGCCTTGCGCTCGACCGTCTGGAACATGTAGCTGTCGAACGTGCCGACGGTGACGTACCGGTAGTCCTGCGCTTTGTCGAACATGTTGCCCTGCCTGCGGACACGTCCCTGGCGTTGTTCGAGTTCGGCGGGCTTCCATGGACAGTCGAGGTCGTGGATGGCGAAGAGCCTGTCCTGCACGTTCGTGCCGGTGCCCAATGTTCCGGTCGAGCCGATGAGCACGCGCACCTCGCCTTTGCGGACCTTCTCGAACAGGGCCTGCTTCTTCTGCGGGTCCTTCTCCTGTGCGGCGAACATGATCTCGTCCTCGGGGATGCCCAGGTCGATGAGGCGGCGTTTCAGATCGGATTGGATGTTCCACTTGCCGGACGCCGTGGTGGACGAGTCGCAGAACACGAGCTGCGTGGCCTTCTCTGCGGCATGCTCCTGCCATATCTCGTGGATCTTCTCGGCGCAGACCTGCACCTTGCCTCCTTCCATGGGTTGGATGTCCGGATCGGCCACGTCGAGCAGTTTCGGGTCGAGACTGACCTTCCTGCCGTCGTTCGTGATGTTGAGCATGTTGTCGTCCGACGGGTCCACGGCTCCGTCACGCACCAGTTCCGCCCTTTGCACGAGCGCGTCCACGGCCTGTTTCTGCGCTTCGGTCGCCTCGACGGCGACGGAGATCACGTCGCAGTCGGGCACGTCCAGGTCAAGCTTGTCGGCGGTCAGCAGGTCCGCGTAGTCGTGGAACGTGCTCATCAGTTCGGGCAGGTTGTGGAATTTCGCGAACCGTTGCTTGATCTGGTATCCGCTGCCTTCCGGCTTGACCTCGACGCTTTCGACGATGCTGCCGTACGTGTTGGCCCAGCTGGTGAACGCTGCCACGCCCTGGGCTCTGAGTAGGTCGGGCGCGAGATAGCGTTGCATGTTGTACAGTTCGGCCATGGAGTTGGACACCGGCGTGCCGGTCGCGAACACGATGTTGCTTCCATGTCCCGTCTCGCGCAGGTACTCGCACTTGTCGAACAGGTCCTCGCATTTCTGCGCGGCGGCGACGTCCACGCCGGGCACGCTGATCGTGGTGGCGATGGCGAGGTTTTTGTACTGGTGCGCCTCGTCGATGAACAGCATGTCCACGCCGAGGTCCTCGAAGTCGATCCACTCCTTGTTGCCGTCGCCGCGTAGCGCCTGGAGTTTCCCGTCGACGCGCATGCGGTCCCTCTCGGCCTGTTTGACGGTCCGGTTGAGGTTCTTCTCCATCTTGCCGATCTCGTCCTTCAGCTTCTTCGCGGAGAAGTCGTTGCCGACCGCTTCCGCGGTATCGATGCTGTCGAGCATTTCGGCCTTGCGCCGTGAGAAGTACCTCTCGCGGCGTTCGGGACTGACGTGCATTCGTTGGAACGTGTCCTGCCTTACGATGACCGCATCCCAGTCGCCGGCCGCGACCTTCGCCCAGAAGCGTGCCGCGCCCTTGCCTGCGCCGTCGGCCTCCGTCATGGACAGGATGTTCGCGTCCGGGTAGAGCGTCAGGTAGTCCTTCGCCCATTGTTCGGTCAGATGGTTCGGCACGACGATCATCGGCTTGGTGGCACGGCCCAGACGTTTCGCCTCGTGGCATGCGGCGACGCCGGTGAATGTCTTGCCGGCGCCCACGACGTGCGCGACGAGCGTGCCTTCCTTGGATTGCAGGATCCTCGCGACGGCATTGCGCTGATGGTCGTACAGGTCGATGCCGGTGCTGATGCCGGGGAATGTGAGGTAGGAGCCGTCGTATTCGCGCGGGTGGATGAGGTTGAACCGCGTGTTGTACACGTCTTCCAGCATGCGTGTGCGCGCCGGATCGGTCCATACCCATTCGGTGAACGCCTGTTCGACGGTGTGGCGCTTCTGGTACAACAATGCGGTGGCCTGCGCGTCCCTGACTCTTCTCTTTCCGGTCGGATCGTCCGGATCGGGTTTGGTGAGGTTGCTGGTCGTCGCGTTGAGCGCGCCGGACACGACCTCGAACGGGTTGCGTCCCGCTCCGATGCCCAGACCGTATTTGCGGATGGTCTCCTCGTCGAGTTTCGAGGCGAGCGACGCGTTGACCTGCCAGTTGCCGGTCGTCTCGTCATGACTGACCGAAAGGCTTCTCATACCGCCGTCGGTGATGTCGGGCTGGGTTTCGAGTCCGAACGTTTCAATCATGAAGTCCCGGATCACGCCGGTCGGGATCCACGCTGAGCCGAGCTTCGCGGTGATGTCGTTATGGGTGAGTCGGACTGGCATCGACTGTTCGAGCCGTCCGCGTAGCCTTTGCAGGCTCCTGAGCCGGTCCATATCGGCCGGTTCGGCCGGATGGTCGCGCATCCACGTGGCGCGCCTGTCCCTCCACTGTTCCAAGCCCTCCATGTCGACCACTTCGTCCAACGGTTTGAACGTCTTCTGGTTCCATGAATTGTAGCGTCCGTACCGTTTCTCGACGGTCGGATGGGCCAGTCGGTCCGCATCGGCCGCGTATAGGTATTCGCAGGTTTCCGGATGGGCGCGCAGTTCCTTGGCCAAGGCGAGGTAGTCGCACTTGGCTTCCCTGTAGTAGCCGTGGTCCTCCACCTTCCACAGGCTTGGATCGGTGATCTTGCGCAAGGCATCTTGTACCGGGCCATGTTTGAAGCCGCTGGTGTTGAGGATCGTGGCGACGGTCCTGTCGTCGATGGCCTCGGGGTCGGCCGTGACGGCCTTGTACAGCATGCGCATGGCGCTGTTGGATGTTCCGTCGTCGTCGCTTGACCAGCCGCTGTCGAAGACCTCGTAGAACAGACTGTTGCCTTTGGGCTGTTGGGCGTTCCAGTTTTTGTCGAGCAGTTCCACGCCGGGCTTGCAATCATCCAGGAACATGCAGGCGAAGGCCCTTCTCTGTCCGCGTCCGTACTCTTTGAACTCATTGGAGAACCATGGGGCTTCGGCCACGGACTTGTTCGCGTGGATCGGGTCGGTGGCGCTCTGCCATGCTCCTGCCTGGATGAGTTCCCTACGGCAGCTTTCCACGCGCGAGGGCGGTGTTATGGCCTGTATCCCGTTTTCGGTGAGCCATGCGCGTACACGTTCCTGTTCGGGCTCGTCGACCATGGCACGCAATAGTCCGTCGACATGGTCGAGTTCGCCTCCCACGTCGCCGGACAGGTATTCGTCCGCCGGCAGTGGAGTGCCGTCGTCTGGGTCGGTGACGATGAGGTCGCCGAGCCGTGCGACGGTTTCGAGATCGTCCCGGGTGCCGAGCAGGTGGCCGATGAGGTCGAGGTCCACGTGTCCCACGCGGTCGAGGCTGACGGCCAGCGCTTCGACGGGTTCGTCCACATGCTCCGGCATGGGAGGCATGGGCGTGACGACCCTCTTGGAGAGCATGTCGCCTTTGGCTTCGAAACCGTCGGAGCCGGTTTTCTCCAACGTGTAGAGCTGGTTGAGGCTCGGATCGGAATTGTTCGGGTCGAACACGCGCAGGTTCTCTTTGGAGTTGAGCCTGCCGTAGGATGCGGTGAACCGGTCGTATGCTTCGTCGAGTTCCCTGATGCCTTGGGCGACGGCGTCGTCGGTGGTGTCCGGGTCGCGTTCGACGGCGAGCAGGCGTTCCGCCTGGTCGCGTAGGCGCAGCATGGAGGCCATGCGCCTGTCCCCTCCCTTGGCGACGCGGGAGTGCGCGGGTACGATCTGGCCGTTCATGTCGCCGTACCAGATATGGTCGTTCGCGTCGACCATATAGCGCATGGCCGCCTGCTGGGTCTTGTCGGGCACGACGATCGGCTCGTTGGCACGTTCGCCGAGCCTGTCGTGCAGGTCGATGCCGTGCTGTTCGAGCTGGCCGGTGAGGATGCGTTCGACCTGTTCTCCCAACCGGGTGATGTCGCCGGTTCCGGTGACGTCGATCTGCGGGCCGAACGGCCCCGAGCCTATGGCCATGGTTCCCGCGACGTATTCGGGATGGTCGACGAACAGTCTGTTGGCGTTGACGCCGTCGCGGAATTCGGTGGTGTCCGTCCACGCTGCGTCCGCTTCGGCCAGCGGCTCGTCACGTTTGCGCAGGATCAGGATGTCGGAGACCACTTCGGTGCCCGCCCCCTGCCGGTCGAACGTCTCCCTGGGCAGGCGGCATGCGGCGACAAGTTCGGCCTTGCGGGCGAGGCCGCGGCGCATGTTCGACGTGTTCTTGTCGAGCGTGTACCGGCTGGTGAGCACGGCGACGAGACCGCCGGGGCGCACCGCGTCGAGACTGTGCTGGATGAACCAGTCGTGGATGACGGTGCCGTCTATCCTGATCGCGTCGCTGTACGGCACGTTGCCGACCGCGAGGTCGAACGCGTCCGTGGGCAGTCCGGTCCATCCTGTTGTTGATGATGTCGTCGTCCGCGCACAGGTGGCGTGCGATGCCGGCGCTGATCGGGTCGGCTTCGATGCCGGTGAACCCGTAGGACGATCCGGCCGGTGTGGAGCGGATGAAGTTGCCGGTTCCGCAACCGGGCTCCAACACCATGTCCGGGTGTTTCGGATCCTGGCCGAAACCGGCCTTGCCGAGGGCCTGCCACATCGCGTCCACGACGGGTCGTGGCGTGTAGAAGGCCGTGAGCGTGCTGCTGCGCGCGTCCGCGTATTCGGCGTCGGTAAGCAATTCGCCAAGACGCGTGTTGATCTCGCTCCACGCCGGATCGGCGCCGTCTTCTTCGAACGCCTTCTGGGCGCCGCCCCAGCCCGCGTACGCGGCGAGGGCGCGGATGTCGTCGTCGGTGGGCTCGCGGCCACTGTCGTCGAGGTCGCGCAGCACCTCGATGGCGCACACGTTCGCGCGTGCGCGTTCGAGGCTGGATCCCGTGGCCTGCAGATCCGGGTCGAGCAGGCCGCGGTCGATGTGGGTCAGAGGGCTTCGACCACGTTCCTGATGGCGATCTCCTCGGCCTGATGCTCCGCCATCTTGAGTCCCTTGAACCACGGGTCCCAGTTGCCCGGCTGCTTGAGGTGCTGGTGCGTCTTGCCCCAATGGTTGACGTACTCGGTGATCGTCCGGCCGTAGTCCTTCTGGACCTGGTCCATGTAGGCGTCCAACGCCGGCATCCCCTGTCTCTTGAGCTCCCTGAGCTGTTCCGGCAGATGCTCCGCCATGAACAGGTACCTCATCTTCTTGACCCCCTGGTAAGGGCAGTACCTGACCGTCATTTCGGGTCGTCTCCTTTCTCGCATCGTTTTCTTCCGTTTCACGGGAAGAGTCCAAATTAGACACCATGTCTAATTTCGTTTGGCTATTATTTTCCTCTTGAATTTGCGGGAAGTCAAGTTCAGCCGGCATGTCATCGAAGTCGAAGGCCAACTGCTCCGCTTCCATGGTGGCCGCTACCGTCGGCTGCGCCGGCCCGCCGGACGTAGGAACGCTCTTCGTCGTCAGGCCGTTCCCGCCGTCGGAAACACCCTTTTCCTTCGTGGCGTCCGCTTCCTCCGGAGTCCCGGCACCCATCTCGTCGCGTGCGATACGGTCGAGTTCCTCGTCGGTGAACTGCTCGCGAACCTCCTGGCGCGTGCCGCCCTCCTGCATGATGATCTGCGCGGCGAGCTCACGGTCCTGGGAGTCGAAGTCCACGTCGGACGCCGCGGCGGAGGACGTGGAAGGTGTCGTGCCGAAGGAGGCCCAGGAGTCCGGACTGCCGAAGATGCCCTCCCTCATTCGCGTGAGTTCCTTCACAGTGACCTTGGGGCCTTCGTGCACCAGACCCTCGTCATCGAACCAGTCGAGTCGGTAGGACGTGGGCGAGTCGTTTCCAGCACGGTCAGTGATCTCGTATCCGGCGAATTGGCTCGCGCCGTTCTCGCTTGTCCCCGCGTCCGGGTCGTGCGCGTCGATGTATCCGATGATCGCGTTCTCGAACGCGGCGTACTGGCCGGACAATGCGGCGTCGAGGGCGTCTTCGATCCCACCGTCGGCCGGCGTCCCCATCGCCTGTTCTGCCTGGTCGATCCATTCAGTGGTGAACCATTCGGGACGGTCTTCCGGTCTGATGTTTCCGTCGATCTCACGGAGTTTCGCTATCTGCGCGTCCACGCTGCCTGCCCACAGGTATTTCTCCGCGTGGGATGGTCCGAGGAAATAGTCGACGTCGGCCTTGAGCCGTCCGAGCAGTCGCAGGTTGAATCCGTACGTTCCGCCGGTTCCGGGGGATGCCGTCGGCGTCTGGTTCTCGTCGGTTCCAGACAGCGCGTCTTTCCCGAGTCGTTCGCCGAGGATGGTTTTGGTCTGATTGTTGCCTTCCGCTTGGGCGATGAGGCCGAGCATGTTCGGATTGATTTCGTCGGCGTATTCCGTGGCCGCCGTGTCGATGAGTGTGCGCCAGTTTTCGTTGTCGTCGTCGGGCATGCTGAGAATCAGCCCTATGGGCGCGTGTTCCAGCATTGTTCTCGCTGCCTGTCGGACGACCTCCCTGCCGGGCCGGTCGAGATTGTACCGGCGGCCCATCGGATTGGTGTACGCCGTGAGGAGATCAGGTGAGGTGATGACGCGCCTGATGGCCTTGGCCTCGCCGTCCATGTCGAACTCGCCCGTGCCGATCAGGGCCGAGACGACGTCCGGATGGTTCTCCTTTTCAATCATTTCGGACAGTCGGCCACGGTCGAGCCTGCCGGATTCGACGGCGTTCTTCCTGGACGGCCACCAGTCTCGTCCACTCAGCCGGACCAGCAGATGGTCCGAAGCCTTCGGCAGCATGCTCGCCGCCAATCGGCTGTCCGTCTGGTTCCAACAACACAGGTCGATGGTGTCCTGGCTGAGTCTGCCCGATTCGACAAGCATCTGCAATAATCTTGTGTTGCTTTCGATGCGGGCCATGTCTTCGAGCAGTCGCGCCGGAGTGTCCTTGTAGCGGATGACGGATTGGCGCAGTTCCGGCAGGCCGCTTGCCGCGAGAGTTTCCAGATCATCCTCGGAGAGGCTGGAAAGATCCGCCTCATGGGTCATCTCCACGAGCTCGTCCAACGCGTTGTAATCGCGGTTCCGCCACTGCGGGTCGAGCAGGTGCCATGCGATCTGCTGCGGGGTGGAGTGTTCGCGCGCCCACCGCAGGGCGGCCCAATCGTCCGACCGCCAGAGGGATTCCGCCTGCCGGCTAGTGCCCTTATCATTGTTCGTCATGTGCGTTTCCTTTCTTGCTCATCGCATGATTTCCGGCACGCACTGCGGCCGGCCGTCCTCTTCCGCAGGCCGAGCCGGATCCGGATCCGGGAGCATGTCGGACAGTTGCCTCGGACGTTTGTTGCTGCCCATGAACGGTTCGTCCGGCAGACTATCGCCGTCGAACGCGCGCGCCCATGGGTTCAGGAACACTGGCGGCCTCCACTGGTCATCCAAGACCGGTCGCGACTTTTCCACCTTCTCTCGTTTCACGGCTTCCGTCTCGTGATTCGTTGTCTTGGTTTCCAAGGTCTCGTCGTCGTTCATGAGATGTCCTCTCATATGCCGATTCCGGTATTCGCCGTGATGTCGGCACCCGAATCGACGCCAGGGTCCGGCATGGGAAGCCCGGCATCATCCGAGAGGATTAGAGACCAGGGGTCTCCGACCGGTTCCGGCGTGGTTTGGTCTACGGCGTCCGGAGTGGTGGCGGCGGCGTCCGTCATGGACGCCCATGGGTCGGTGTTCGTGTCGGAATACCGGTCCTCGATGGCCTGCAGCAGGTTGCCGATGGCCGATAGACGGTTCGGTTCATGGCCTGTGTATGCGGCCATGGGTCCTTCGGCCGGTTTCGTCCGTTGCCAGTCCTCTCCGGCGAGACGCCAGAGCCATTCGCCGTGCCATGGCATGATGCTGCCGAGGACCTGCCCGTCGGGCAGTTCCGCGTCGCTGATACGTGGACCGTTCGCCCAGGCCGAGCCGGACCGTATGTCCACGTCCCCTATGGTGAATTCCTTGCCGTCGATGCTGAGTCTCTTCGTTTCTTCCATTGGATGCTCCTTTGCTGTTTCGTGTTCCTGTGCCGTTTGGAGTTCCGGCATGTAGTCGATGGGGTTGAGTTGGCATGATGCGCAAAGCTGCGCGAATGCTTCGAGGGTGACGGCCGACCCTTTTTTGAGGCGGGTGAACATTGCCGGGCTCACGCCGGCTTTTTCGGCCAGCGCGGTCCATGTCGTGTCGGTTTCGAACCGGTACCGGTTGATGTCCTCGCGGAACCGTTCCATATCGATGGATGGCATGGTTGGAGCTCACATTCCGATTCCGGGGCCCATAGGCCCGTTGATAGCGTTCGGGTCGATGCCGGGGTCGGGATCAGGATCGGGAAGGGTTGGGCCGTCGGATCCGAACAGGGCGTCCATGTCGACGCCGACCCATGGGTCGGGGGCCGGGGTTGGAGCGGCCGCACGTTCGTCCATGGCGCAGACGCGATTGGTGAGGTCGGCCGGCATGTCATCGGCGTAGGCTCCGACGTTTTTCAGAATCGTCTTCCGGTTGTCCCATACGAGCCGGTCCGCCTCATCCTGGCTCATGCCGACCCAGTCGCCGTCCTTGTTGACCCTCAGATATGGGTCCCTGTCGGGATTCCATCCGCCGTACGTGGCTTTCTCCGTAATCTCACCGTCGGTCAGATGCTCTCCGATGGTTTCGCGTGCCGTCATGGATGGCCAGGCGCGGTAGTACCCGAGGTTGCTTTCCGGATCCGTGTCGTGGACGGTGTCGACGATGTCATGCAATAGTCCGATGTTCTCCGGCGTGCGTTCGATGAGATGCTCGCCGTCCAGTTCGAGGGCGATCTGCGACGCGGCGAGGGCGCGGGCGCTGTTGGCGTCTGCCGGATCCTCGTCGCGTGTGGTCCAGTAGGCTCCGTCGGCCCGACCGTCCCCCAATGCCTCGTCTGCGGCATCATCCCAATATTCCGGATCGTTCCAGTTATCGGCCCATTCCTTGGCCTCGTCATCGAAGTCGAAGGTGTTCGTCATGGTGACGTACCGGTCGTGTTCGATTCCCGGCGGGAGCACCGAGTCGAACTGGTCTTCGGCCACCCAACGGAATTGCCCGTATCCGTCGGGCTTGCAGCAGTCATCTCCGAGCTGGTAGCATTCCTCGCCGATCTCGATCGGCTCTTCGATGGCGTTGTTTCGGGCGAGAACCGATAGCCGTTCGGTCGCCTTGTCGCGCCATGCCTTCATCTGTTCCAAAGTCGGTTTTTTCATATTCATTCCTTTTTGCTCTTGGTCGAGGTGGGATTGTTTGATACGCACGCTTCACTTGCTTCCGTTTCGGACCCATGGGAACTGGTGAATGACTGGTTGGCAAGACATTTTGGGCGGCGTACAATAATGTCGAAGTCAAGATTTGAGTAGTCCCCAAGTAATTGGAGTTTGGATAGGCGCTCTAGCTCTTGGCTTCTTTTTTTGCTTATGTCGGCAGCGGCACCGATCTCATGAATGCGACTGTGTCGCTCGCGGATGGCGCGACCGAGCGATCGAATTCTTCGGATAGTGCGGGATTCGTTTCGATCTTCGCGAGGGCGGACGCGGTACCGTATCCGATGTTCGGGTAGGCCGCCTGTAGTTCCTATGGGGAATGCCGGTCGAACATGCCGTCAACCAATTCCATGAGCCCGTCATGATCCATGCGCAGCAGATCGGACTTGTGGCCGATGTCAACCATGATGGTTCCTTTCCGATGGGTCTTTCCCGTCTTCCTTTTCCGTTCACACGCCACCGTGTTTTTCGCTGCCGATATTTTTTTTCGCGGGCGAAAAAATCGATATCGGTTGGGATGCGTGTGGAAGAAACGCACCATTCGATATCGGGAAGGAATTGAATTGCGTCTTGTGATCGCCGAGAAACGTTCCGTGGCCTTCGCCATCGCGCAGGCATTGGGCGGCGTGCGGCAGGGTGACGGATACGTGTCGGCCGGAGGGGCGCTCATCTCGTGGGCGCAGGGCCATCTGGTCGAATTGTCTGACCCGGAGGAGTATTCGGACATGCCCTGGTCCGCGCATAAGTGGACGATGGACTCCCTTCCCATCGACCCGAAGTCATGGCGTTGGCGTCTGAGCGGCGCGAAGGGCGCGGCGCAACGCTACCGTTCCCTCGTCGAACTGCTCCGATCCGACAAGGTGACCGAACTGGTCAACGCGTGCGATCCGGACCGTGAGGGCGAGGCGATATTCCGTCGTATCCTCATGGCCGCGAAGGTTTCCAAACCGTCCCTGCGCCTGTGGGTCGCGTCATTGGATGAGCAGGCCATCCGTGACGCGTGGAACCGTATGCGTCCCGCATCCGATTACGATGGTCTGGCGGTAGCGGCCGACGCGAGGGCGAAGGCCGACTGGCTGGTCGGCATGAACGCGTCACGTGCGCACACGCTCGCATGGCATCGGAGCCTGTCGCTCGGACGCGTGCGTACGCCAACGTTGAACATGGTCGTTCAACGTGATCTCGCCATCGAATCACACAAGCCGACACCGTTCTGGCGTCTTATCGTGCCGATGGATGGTTGGACGCTCGAAAGCGGGAAGATCGAGGACCAGGTGATGGCACGCCGCATACTGGCCGACGCGATGGGGCTTCCCGCGGAGATCCTGGAGGTGAGACGGCGCCGCGAGCATGCGAAGCCGCCGACCCTGTTCGACCTGACCGGCTTGCAGAAGGCCATGAGCGAACGGCACGGGCTGACCGCCGAACAGACGTTGGACTGTCTGCAGCATTTGTACGAGATGAAGGTCGCGACCTATCCGCGTACCGATTCGAAATACATAACCCATGATGACGTGGACGGGTTGAAGGAACTCCTGCAGCCGAAATACGCGTTGGGTTTCCTGGACCAGAAACCTGTCGAGGCGGTCCACGACCTGTATTCCGCCGGAGGGTTCGATCCGATGAGGTGCGTCGAGGACGACAAGGTCCAAGGGCATACCGCGATCCTTCCGACACGACGCCTCACCTATGACGTGTTCCAGCATGACCTGACGGACATGGAGCGCGAGGTCATAGCCGTGATATTGACGCGCATGTGGTCGGCCTGCGCCACGGACCGTGTCCACGACACGGTGAAGGTCGAAGCCGTGTTGGACGAGCGTCATGCCGACGGTTCCATGGAACGGGTTCCGCTGTCCGCTTCGAGCGACGTTACCGTCGAGGCGGGTTGGACCGCCATCGAGGGCACGTCGCGAACGGACGATGCGGAGAAGAAGCCTGTGAATCGGATACCCGAC
>ERZ791842.1188-NODE-1188-length-14759-cov-2.65016_pt1 | contig 14759 bp, 10 predicted proteins | sample MGYA00509944_ERZ791842 | MGnify/ENA primary metagenome ERZ791842 (study PRJEB30046, sample SAMN00715263) | human gut metagenome | study: EMG produced TPA metagenomics assembly of the A metagenome-wide association study of gut microbiota in type 2...
GGTGGAGTCGGTCGGGAGTCTTTTGGAAAAACAGGAGCATCATTTTCAAGAGGGATATCCGAAGCTCCTGTTGTCCTGTGCCTCGATGGGGGCAGAGCGGTATGAGGAGGCGCTGGAGGTGCTGAAAGAGGTAGTGTATAAGAAAGAAAAATAGAAGATAGATATAGAAGTTAAAATGTCCGCATAAACCACAGCCAGTACCCGGAACCATCCGGGCAGTTGTGGGTATGCGGACATTTTAGGCGACATTCTTACCCGTTTTTCTCCTCATGCGGCAGCCGGTTCCGGAGCAGCCGCTTTTTTAATTCACTCCAGTGAAATGGAATTAGCGGGTAAATATAACTTTTTCCGGCGATTGTCCGGTTAAAGACAAGGCAGCCGACGGCAATGAGCGTTCCTGCGATGAAGCCCCAGAGATTGAGGAAAAAGGTCAGAATCAGGAGCAGGACGCGCATGAATTTGAGTGCGTAGCCGAGTTCGAAGCTCGTCATCGAGTAGTTGGCGATCGTGACGAACGCCATATAGAGCATCGTCTCGCTGTTGAACCAGCCGGATTTGACCGAGTATTCTCCAAGCACGATACCGGCGATGACACTGAGCGGTGTCGTCAGCATGCTGGGGGTGTTGACTGCCGCGAGCCGCAGACCATCGATGGCAAATTCCAGGATCAGGAGCTGATAGATCAGCGCCACATGGATCTCGTCGGTGACACGGATAAAAGCGAGCCATTCCGGGATCCAGCCGGGATTCTGCATAAAAAGCAGCCACAGCGGTGTCAGAAATAAGGTCAGGAAAAAGATGACCGTGCGCGACAGGCGCAGATAGGTGCCGGTCAGCGGTGGAAAATAGTAGTCGTCGGCTTCCTCGATGATATCGAAAACAGAGGATGGCAGAATCATTGCGGATGGCGAATTGTCCACCAGAATGATGATATTTCCTTCCAGAATCGAGGCAGCGGAGGTATCCGGACGCTCTGAAAAACGAAATTTTGGGAACGGATTGAACCATTTGTGCGGATAAATACATTCGGCAAGGCTTTCCTGGTTCATCGAGAGGGCATCGACATGCACTTTTTGAATCCGGGTGCGGATGCGGTTTAAAAGTTCGGTGTCCACCCGGTTTTCCATGTAGCAGATGGCGATATCGGTGTGCGAACTTTCACCAATATTCATGATTTCCATCCGCAGCTTCGGATCGCGGATGCGCCGCCGGATCAGAGCCGTATTGAACACAAGCGTTTCGACAAAACCATCGCGTGAGCCGCGCAATACCTTATCCTTTTCAGGTTCGCTGACTCCGCGGGCGGGATAGGTGCGGCAGTCTATTGTGAGTGCCTGTGCATACCCGTCGATCAGAAGAAAAGGAACACCGGAGAGAAGCTGGATAATCAGCGCGTCCGAATCCGTTTCCAGCCCGATTTCGCCGTAGGCGAGGTAGAGGGCGGCAAAATCGTTTGCATTGTCAGGCATCTGGGCGGTTTCAATGCTGCTCATCGCCTGCAGCACTTTTAAAAGCGTATCGTCCTTGGTAAAACCATCAATACAGTAGAGGCAGGCATCGCGCCCGCCGATCATCAGGTTCCGATCTACGACATCAAAACTGATGTCCGGTCGGAGCTTTTTTTGAAAAAAAGTCCGGTTATTTTCAATGGATGAAGAAATCTGCATCGTGTAAATCTCCTATCAGAGAAGCCAATATCAGTGACCGCGAAGGGACTGGAATGGGACAAAATGTTTACAGATGGAGTATGTGCAAAAAGGATAAAAATATACGAAATGAAGCAAATGGATAAAAATTCTCAAAATATGTTTTTTTAAAATTCATGACAAGCGAGGCAATATCAGTGAAAAAGGCGGAAAAATCGCTGCAAAATGAGACTTAACATGTGCTGAATGAAAAAAGAAATTTGCATGTTAGTTTTAGCAACTAAAAAACCAATGCTTTATTGAGAATAAAATTCGATTAAAAAATAGATAAAAATTCTCATTTTTAAACAGATTTAAATAATTGACAGATTTTATTGGATTAGTATATACTAACCTCCTCGGCCGCCTGAGTTAGGGATGCCTAATCCGGTGCGGAGGGTAAGATATTACAAAAGATTATATGGAGGAATATGTATGAAAGGTAAGGGAAGATCCCGGCAGGCAATTCTGGCAGCGGTGACCGTGTTAGCGGCGGCGCAGGCAGGTACTGCTTATGCTTCAACCGGACCGGCATCGGAGTCCGGAGTACAGACCGGCGCCTGGATTCAGGAAGGACAGGACTGGAAATATCAGGGAACGGACGGAACGCTCAAGACTGGATGGGTTAAGACCGAGAATGGCTGGTATTATCTGGATCCGCAGACCGGACGGATGATGACTGGATGGATCACCGTCGATGGACGCCGGTACTATATGAACACAACTGCCGATGGCGTGGAAGGACAGATGCGCCGCGGCTGGTGGAAGGACAATGCAGGAAAATGGTATTTCTTCAGCACTGCATCCGATGGAACGGAAGGTATGACCGTGACCGGATGGCAGTGGATTGATGGAAAATGCTATTATTTTGATAACTTGAGTGCAGAAAACTTTGGTCAGATGCACACCGAAGGCCGGACGCCGGACGGCTACAGCGTCAATGCGGATGGACAGTGGGTCAATGAAAATGGAGAGGTCCAGACCCGTGCGGATAGAGGTTACGCGAGCAGCCCGGCAGCAGACGGCAACGGAAGCAGCGTATCAGGAGGCGGTTCGGGGAATTCCGGCAGTTCCGGCGGCAGCCATTCGGGGGGCTCTGGAAGCAACAGTAATTCTGGAAATAACAGTAATTCCGGAAATAACAGTAATTCTGGAAATAACGGTAATTCCGGGAATGACGGAAATCAGAATGGCGGAAATGCCGGAGATAACGGAAACACTGAAAATCCAGACAAGCCGCAGATGGTTTCGCTGGTAGATGAGACGAAGACAAAGCTTACCGAAGTAAATTCCCTGGGCTGGTGGCTTCCGATCGCATTTGATGAGGGATACAATGCAGGCAATACGGTCGTTAAGGTCGATGGAAAAGATGTAACCAATCTTTTAACTCCGATCACAGATGACGGACGTATGGCAAAACTGGCGCTTCTTGGCACACCGGGCAAAGTAACCGTCAGCAGCAAAGAAGATGCGGCAAAGGAAGAGACGGTGGTTCTGAGCAATGAGAGCCAGGAAGATGCTGTATATGAGGAAAACGACGGCTATCTGCCTGAGAAGATTCTGACGCATGAGCCGGTTGCTTACTGGGACTATTATCTGACCAATTACGATGAAAACGGAAATGCTCGCATTTCTCCGAAAAAGACTACGTATAACTTGAATGAAGAGAAACAGACTCATCCGAGCTATTCGCCGGATGCGGTTCTTCCAAAAAATGGAAAAGCAGCCGTTACCATTCTGTTTAACTATAATACAGATGAGGAAAAAGAGTGGTTTGACGGCATCCGCAAACTGGAACTGGTTGAATACAATGAGCAGAAGAACACAATTAATTCGAGTCTCGTATTTGACAGTGAAAAGAATGTGGCGCACGGACAGGGACGCGTTGGACAGCTGACTATCCAGACAGGACAGAGCAATTTCTACAATAATGGACGTTATTATGTGCGGGTTGTATCGTCGGCGGGCGGTTCCGCGCTCGTTCCGATTCATGTTGTCAATGAGACAGTACCGACGCTGGAGCTTAAGGAAACACCACAGTCCGGAAAGAACCTCCATTTTGCAGTCAGCGATCTGGTATACGCAATTGAGACACCGATCGAGCGTGTGACACTGGAAGATCCGAGCGGAACAGTAAGCGACCTTAAGATGATCGATGACTGGTATCTCTACAGTCAGGATTTATTTGTTCTGTACAATGATAATACAGACCATCTGCCATACATGGGCAATTACAAGATCACTGTATATGCAAATGGTTTCCAGTCATTCTCCAAGAGCTTCAAGGTGAAAACGGGCGCAGAGCCGGTAAAAGAGAAGGAACAGACCAATGGTCAGAAAATGGCGTCATACGGATTCGACGGTATCAGCACTGCATCGACCGGTTCCGGCGGAAGCGGAAGCTCCAGCGGCAGCAGCTCAGGAAGCTATGCAATCTCTGCAAACCTGATTTTTGATTCAGATCTGCTTGTAAATGCACATCTCCTTGAACAGGCCAAGATGGAAAATGATGCGTCCAAGGCAGTGATGGAATGGTGGTACAATGCGATTCCGGATGCAGTCTATGATACTGGAGATGATGATTTCTTCAGATGGAAAGACTACGTAAATAAGAGCGAGAATCAGAAATACGAAGAGAACAGAATGCTTCCATTTGCAGATTACCGTGAAAATGGAGCACTGGATCCGAACCATCCGGCAACGGCAAAAGAGGTTCTCGAAGATGGTCTGCTCGGCGATATCCAGTACAATGGAAACTTCTCCCGTCAGGATGCACCGGCGATTACAGTTGTACAGAACAAAGAGGGCGATCCGGTAGTTCTGCAGACAGAGGATACAGAGTATATCGGGGCAGTTCAGGGTATCGTTGTCAATGGAAACTGGCAGGCACTCAGCAAGGATAAATATTCCATCGACAAAGAAGCTGGCACCATTACCATTAATGCGGATGTATTCAAGGCTGGTGAGGAGTACAAGCTGACTGTTGATGCAACGGGATATAAGAGCCAGAGTATTGCATTTACATACGATAAGGTGCTGGAGAGTGATCTGGCGCTGAAGGTTGATTATGCGGATACCAAAAATGCATTTTCAGCAAAGAAGACAGTAGATGGAAAAAATACATACTACTTTGCAGACGCTGAATTTACCGTTAATGGCAGCAAGGGAGATTTCCTGAAGAACCTGAAATCTGTTACCCTGCTTTCTGACGAGGAAGATGCGGTTGAGAGAAATATCTACACGAAAGGCGTGTCCAGCAGCAACGATGTTTACTATGAAGTATCCGGGGATGGCAAGAAGCTGATTCTTCACCAGGTTCAGCCGGGAACTTATAAACTGACACTTCGTTCGAATTACTATACGGAGGCGCTGAGATGTGAATTTGTGGTTGAGAAGGAAGAGGAAGAAATTCAGGAAGAGATGGCAGCTCCAGAAGTAGTGGAGTTCAGCAAACATAAAGCCAGTTGGTCATTTGATCCAGATTTTGGACGTGCTTCTTTTAAGGCTTCAAAGGGAACGAGTGTAAAAGATTACCTGGCTAAGATTACGTCCGTGAAGGTTGGAAATAAAGAGTATACGAAAGCTTACAGCCTTAGTTCGTATAAGCCTACATGGAAGATGTCAGATGCAGATGATCCATATAACAATGTACAGAATTTTGATTGCATCGATTTCACCTTAGACGGTTTCAGCACCGAAGAAAGCACCGATGTAACGATTCAGGCAGAAGGATATGAAGAGCTTACCTTTACAGTTACAAAGGATATGAAGTTAGCGGGTGACGAAGAGAAACTGCTTCCAGCACCGAAACTGACAGGCAGCACTACGGTTGATACGGGAAAACCGCTGGTTCTGACTGGTGATGAAGAGTATCTGAAAGCAATTAAGTCTGTAAAAGTAACTGGCAATGATGAGGAGGAAGATGCTGCACTTGAATTTGCAGTAAATGGTACAACATTGACAATTCAGACAAGCGCACTGGATAGTGGTCTGAATGAGGTTGTGATCGAAGCAAAAGGTTACAAGAATCAGTCGATCACGGTTACAGTTGAGAGCCAGAAAGCAGATACAGAAATTGAGGTTTCCAGTGTTGTAAAAGAGAGTAGTTGGACAGGAGATTATTTACTGATTCGCTTCAATGGAGTTGAGGGAGAAAAGCTAAAAACCTTCTTAAAGGAGATTGATTCGGTTGAGGTAAATGGAAAATCGTATAGCAAGGCATTCAGTTCTGCGTTCCTTGGAAGTGGTGAGTTTGCACCGCATGCAACGGATACATCTCAGAGCAATGATAATTACGATTGTTTAAAGGTTTCAGCGTCCGGACTGAGTAAAGAAGAGGAGAATGAAATTTCTATCTATACTAAGAATAACGTAACGATTGAGTGCAAACTTGATAAAAACTGGGAATTAATCAAGAAATCCCAAGTGCTTCTCGCCGACGAAGTTCTCCCAGATGAGATCGTCGCCACACCGGAGCAAACACCGGAAGAGCCGAAGACGAATGACGAAAACAAGGCAGATGTACCAGATGGCGATAAGAAGAACGAGACAGACGATGCGAACAAGGCACCGGAAGTAGACGAGGACAAGAAAGCGGATTCGGACGAGTCCAAGGATACTTCGGATGAGAAGAAAGACGAAACTTCAGATAAAGGCGATGCTGACAAGGATGATTCGAAAGATGAATCCGGCGAAACTGGTGACGATTCCAAGAAGAATGAAACGGACGAATCTAAGGACAATGATTCCAAGAAGGATGAGACCGGTAACGTAAAAGATGATATTTCTGATAAGGAAGAATCCGACGGCGGTAAAGGCGATGCTTCTGAGAAAGAAGAGTCTGTTTCTGAAGAAGAGTAGTTGTATTTAAAGGAGTAAAAATTGAAACAGAAGTGGTGGATTTTATTAACCCTGCTGCTGTGTGGCTGCGGTGTTTCATCGCAGCCGGATCAAACGGGGGCGGTCCAGAATGACCGTCCTCGTTTATCTGCGTCTACGGAAGAGACGGCAGAAAATGTGGCAGTAGTAGAAAAAAACGAAAATTTAGAGAAAAATCCCTCAAATTCGAACCAGAATCCGGGAGAAGGGCAGAACTGGACGGTGTTTGCGATGGATACTGTGATGCAGTTTGACGCCTACGGCGGAAGCACGGATTTGCAGGAAAAAGTGAAACGGCGGGTGGAAGAGCTGGAAGGGGAGTTTTCGACAACGCAGGAAAACAGCGATATTTTTCATCTGAACCAGGAGAAAACAACGGAACTTTCAGCGGATACGCGTTATCTGATGCAGGAGGCGCTGGCACTGGGAGCGGAAACAGATGGTGCGCTCGATATTTCGATTTATCCGGTTGTGCAAAGCTGGGGATTTACAACGGGAAATTACCGGGTCCCCAGTGAGAGCGAGCGGGAAAGCCTGCTTAAATCGGTCGATTATCGTCTGGTCGGTTTAGAAGCAGATACGGCGTCGATCGAGCCGGGAATGATGGTGGATCTAGGCGGTGTCGGAAAGGGATTTACCGGAGATGAGGTGGTAAAGACTATGAAGGAGGACGGCGTGACAAGCGCACTGTTCAGTCTTGGAGGCAATATCCAGACGATCGGAACAAAACCGGATGGCGAGAAATGGTATGTCGGCATCAAGGATCCGGAGAGCGACGGCTATCTGGGCGGAGTCAGGGTGCAGGATGAGGCGGTCATTACCTCCGGCGGCTATGAGCGCTATTTCACGGATGATGACGGAACAATTTACTGGCATATCATGGATCCGTCCACTGGGGCGTCGGCGCATAGCGGGCTGATTTCTGTGACAATCATCGGACCGTGCGGACTGCGCTGCGATGGGCTTTCGACCGCCCTGTTTGTCATGGGACGGGAAAAGGCAGCGGCACACTGGGCGGCGCATCAGGACTATGAGGCAGTCCTGGTTGACGAGGGCGGCACGATCTGGCTGACACCGGGCTTAAAAGACCGATTTATTCCGGTGGATCAGGGGGAGACGCGGGAGATTCGGATATTGTGATTCTGGAACAGAACTAGTATAATGAGCAGAGAAAAGTGCATGCGAGTCAGATTTACAATTTATAACGAAGAGGTCGAAAATACCGTGAATGATAGATTGAAAAAGAAGCTTCTTTGCTTTGAGCGCGCTCTCTCCACATTGGAAGGATACGAGGGCTGGATGATAGGCACAACTACACTTCATCTGGACTGGCAGCCCAAACAGGGGGAGAGTGAGTTTTACCATACCAAATTAACTCCAGAAATCATCAAAAAAGGCCGCTCGGCAATCCGGGTCCGCATAGCGGCAGCGGAGGAGGAAAAGGAACGGGAAAATGAGGAGATGGAAGTGCTGCTGGTAAAACCGCGCCAGAGCGTCCTTGTCCCGGAAAAAGAGAAAATGCCGCTCATGAAAGCAATTACGGAACTGGGCAGTGAGGATGATGATACGCTGGTATTTAGCCGCAGCCAGATGGAAGAATATCTCCGGGAGGCGGCAGATACCAATCCGATCCATCAGGGAGAAGCGGCAGTTCTGCCGGGGTTTCTTGTTATGAATGCCTGCCTGCTTCGTCTGTGGAAGAAGGGCTGGATGAAGGGACAGACCGCTCTGGAAGTACGTTTTCTTGCCCCACTTCGTCCTGATGAGGAGGTATATCTGTCGGATTCGGGGCAGGAGGGAAGAAACGCGGTGTATCTGAGAACGAAGCAAGAGGGAAAGGAAATTCTTTCGATTACAGAAAAATAGGGATGCCGATGATAAAGTGGGTGCAGAGGAGCTATGGATGCATATGTAAACCATTTATAAAAACAAGGTTGACAATCCTCTGAAATTCCGATATACTCTTTTCTAGCAAAGATTCTCTGTGTGTGATTCATAGGAAAATGCATTACACGGCTTAGAATTTTATCACTGAGGAGGTATATATAATGAGTTCAGAGACAAGTGCAGTGAACGTACACGGCGCATGGAGCGCGAAGCGGCTTACACTTTTGGCGATGATGCTGGCTCTTATCAGTGTGTCTTCGTATATTGCGATTCCGCTTCCGTTTTCGGATGCAAAGATCACAGCGCAGACGATGATTGTCAACCTGATCGGTCTGCTGATTGCACCACAGGATACCATTTTAGTTATGGCGAGCTGGCTGCTGTTAGGCTTATGCGGCGTGCCGGTATTCAGCGGCGGAAGCGCAGGACCGGGAAAACTGCTTGGACCGAGCGGCGGTTACTATATCGGATTTCTGGTTGTAGCGTTCCTGATTTCCCTGTTTTGCCGGAAATGGAAAAATGTTGCATTCCAGACAGCGTTCCTGATTGTAGTTGGTATTCCGGTGATTTACGCATTCGGTGCAGGCTGGATGAAACACGTGACCGGACAGCCGTGGGGTGCAGTTATCGTGCAGTCGATAATTCCGTTTATTCCGCTGGACATCGTTAAGTGTGTGGCAGCGGTAGCACTTGGAAAGGCGCTGAAGCGGACGGGCTTATTTGGAAATTAGATAGAAAATAAAGATGGGATGTGGTAGTGAACAGAATCAGCCTTTTAGTGCAGAAATGCAGCCAGGAGGCATGAGGAGTCCGTTGCCGCATCCCTTTAATTTTAATTAGGAATAGAAGAAAAACAGGAGAAAAGTATGAATCACGTATATATTCTGGGCGGTTTGCGCAGTTACATCGGGGTGAAAGATGGAATGTACCGTCATATCCCGGCGGAAAAGCTGGGGGCGGAGGTGCTGCGGGAGGTGGTTTCGCGATTTGAGCTTCCAACCGATGCGATCGACTATATAATAGGAGGAAATGCGGTCGGGGGAGGCGGCAATATCACGGCAGGGCTTCCAGAGCGGATTCCGGCGGTTACTTTGGATCTGCAGTGCGGGTCGGCGCTGGAGGCGATCAGCGCGGCAGCAGCCAAGATTGAGAGCGGGATGGCGGATCTGGTCATTGCCGGGGGAATGGAGAGTTCTTCGGTACAGCCGTACCGCATGATGTCCCCGAACCATCCGGAGTATGACGGTGGAAAGGTGTATACGGTTGCACAGTTTGTGCCGGGAAAGCGCGGCGAGCAGGTTATGTTAGAGGGCGCGGAGGAGACTGCGATCCGGGAAAATGTCTCTAAGGAAGAGATGGACACCTGGGTGCTCCGGAGCCATAAGAGGGCGGCGCAGGCGCGCAAAGAGGGAATATTGGAGGATATAACGGTTTCCATCGACGGCAGCAGCCGGGATGAGGGAATCCGTCCGACAATGAGCCAGCGTCTGATCGACCGCCTGCCGTATCTGCTTCCAAATGGCACGAAAATCACGGCGGCAAATGCGTGCCTGATGCACGATGGCGCGGCATTTGTGGTACTTTGTTCGGAACGGTTTTTGCGGGAACAGGGACGGAAAGCAGAATGCCGTTTCCGGTTTGCTACAGCGATCGGGGATGATCCGATGATGAGCCCAAAATCAGCCGTCAGCGCTGCTAAGGCGATACTTGCAAAAACGGGGCATTCTTATCAGGAGATCGATGCTTTTGAGGTCAATGAAGCGTTTGCCGTTATTGATGTTCTATTTGAACGTGCATTTCCGGGGATTGAAGACCGTTATAATATCTGGGGCGGGGCACTTGCCTATGGGCATCCATATGGAGTCTCCGGCGCAATGATTCTGCTGCATCTGATGAAAGCACTGGAACATAAAAATGGGCATTTGGGAATGTGCTGCGTGGCAGCCGCCGGAGGGATCGGAAGCAGTATTCTGGTGGAGAAAGTAATGAAGTAGATGAAGACAGTGCTTGAATGATATAAAAAGTAAATGTGGTAAATTTAAAAGCTCAAATTGGTAAAAAGTTCTACATAAAAATAAGTAAAAGACAGGAATTAATCATGAAAGAAATACAGACACAACGTATAAATACATATCTGGATGCGCTCCGGGCATACCCGCCAGAGTGGGAAGCCCTGATCACGGAGAAAGAGCGCTATACGTTCGGGGAGCTCATCGAGGCGGCAGAACGTGTAAGGAAACATCCGAAAGAGATAGAAGAAAAACAGGGAAAACGTCACATCCACTGGATCCAGGAACCGACGATCGCGCATCAGCTTATTCAGTTTCTGGCATATGGAGACGGAAATACGGTTCCGGTGATTGCACCGTCCGATGTAAAAATTTCCGATGAATTGCGTGACGTGACACCTCCGGAAGGGGCATATATGGGTGTGATGACGTCGGGAACCTCCGGTCGTCAGAAAGTATTGTTCCGCTCCTTTGAAAGCTGGCACGATTTTTTTAAGCTTCAGAATAAAATTTTCAAAATGGGAGAGGGAAGCATTACGTTTATGCAGGGAAGCCTGGCGTTTACGGGCAACCTGAACCTTTATATGGCGCAGCTTGCGTCCGGCGGAAGCGTCGTTGCGGCGGATTCCTTTGATCCGCGCCTCTGGAAGCGGATGATCGAGGCAGAACAGGCGACCTGCGTCTATCTGATTCCTGTCAAGCTGCGGGCGCTGCGGCGTATCTATGAGCGGGAACAGGCGGTCAATTATCGGATTATTTCTTTTGTCAGCGGCTCCCAGAGTATGGGCGGTGCGGAGGCAGTGCAGTTTAAAAAGGCATTTCCCGAAGCGGAGATTACATTGTATTATGGCGCCAGCGAGCTGAACTATATTACCTATATCCATGGAAGTGAGATGAAAGAAGATACGACGCTGGTTGGCCGTGCATTTCCAGAGGTGGATGTCTGGATTGAAAACGACCATTTTCATGTAAAAACGCGGTATGGAATCCTTGGAATTGGAAATGACGCGGTGATTGGGGACTGCGGTCACACAGATGCAGAGGGACTCTTCTATTTTGATGGGCGGGATGATGATATCTGCAACATAAATGGGAGAAAAGTGTCATCCCTCCGGATCGAAGAGGCGGTGCGGACATTTCCGGGAGTGGCAGAGACGGCAGTGAAGGCAGTCCATGAGCATGGGCGCGATTATCTGAAAGTGTGGATTGTGTGGGAGAAAGAAGCTGAAAGGGAAGAAATTGCCGGAAGTGACAGCGAAAAAAGTGGTTGTATCAATATGGCAATTCGGGAATTTTTGGCAGAAAGACTGGCAGATTATGAGATTCCACGCGAATTTGTCTTTCTAAAGGAGTTTCCAAAGACTGAAAGTGGAAAGATTCGTAAAAAAGAACTGTGAAAATTGCTTTTTCTTGTCAAAAAAGAAAATAGCTTATTGTGCAAAATGACAAAAGGAAGACATAGGGGCAGCTTATGGAGATGCACTGATGGCAGCGATTGGAGTCGGATTCTACCAAGGTTTTTCAGATTTGCGCCAAGTAATCCAAAAGAAATGTATTTATAAGCCGGATTTAGAGAGGCATGAGTTATACAAGCCGTTTAGAAAGCTATTTGATGAATTATATAGGTGTAATCAGGAAATATTACATAGTTTATCTAAGCATAACAAGTAAATAAAAGATATGAAAAGGCTTTTTGACTGTAATCATTGATATTACAATTGAAAAGCTTTTTCATTTATAGGTTCCCGATAATGTGTAAAAATGAAATTCAATCAACCGGGCAGAATATATGTTCGAAATTCCGCACTTTCCTTGCAATGAAAACTGTGCTATGGTATACTGAAAAGAAGATTTGGAGGCATTTTGAAGCGTTCTTTTTTTAGTTTGAACCAGATCTTGAACCAGTGAGAAAAGAAAGGAATTTACCGTGATTTCGTATGTAAAAGGCATCCTGGCGGAGAAGGCAAAGGACCGTATCGTGGTCGAGTCCGGCATGATGGGGATCGGGATTTTTGTCCCGATGTCGGTGCTGGAAGTTTTACCGCCGCTCGGGGAAGAGGTAAAGATATATACGCACCTGCAGGTGCGGGAGGATGATATGAGCCTGTACGGCTTTTTAAGCCGTTCGGATCTGGAGATGTTCCGCCAGCTTCTGGGGGTCAACGGCATTGGTCCGAAGGGGGCACTTGGCATCTTGTCGGCGCTGCGTCCGGAGGATCTGCGTCTTGCGGTTATGACTGGGGATGCGAAGGCGATCTCCCGTGCACCGGGCGTTGGGGCAAAGACGGCACAGCGGATCATTCTCGATTTGAAGGATAAAGTACAGGCAGAGGATCTGCTGACACCGCTGTTAGATGGCAGTGCGGCGGTTTCGCCGGCTGCGGAAAACGGGCTTTCAGGCAATGCGGTGAAGGAAGCCGTGGAGGCGCTGGTGGCGCTGGGATATACGAATGCCGAGGCGGTGAAGGCGGTCAAGAGCGCCAATGTGACGGAAGAGATGGATTCCGAGGCGGTATTGAAGGCATCGCTGAAATATCTGGCGTTTTTGTAAAACAACCTATGTGTCGGACATTCGAAATTGCTGGATCATAAAAAATAGTGGTGCTTGTGCGTCAGATGAAAATTTGGAATGTGTGGCAGATATGAGAAAATGGAACTGTCATGGCTTAATTGAATGAGAGAGAAAAACAGGAAAGACAGGAAACAAGTATGAGCAGAAGGACGATTACAACCGAGGTGACGGAGGAGGATAAGCGGATTGAGGGAAGTCTCCGCCCGCAGACCTTAGACGAATATATCGGTCAGGAGCGGATCAAATCGACGTTAAAGGTATTTATCCATGCGGCGAAATCCCGCGGCGAGGCGCTTGACCATGTTCTTTTCTATGGACCGCCGGGACTGGGAAAGACGACACTTAGCGGCATTATCGCCAATGAGATGGGAACCCGTATGAAGGTTACCTCCGGTCCGGCAATCGAGAAACCAGGGGAGATTGCGGCGATTCTCAACGGGCTTCAGGAGGGAGACGTCCTCTTTGTGGATGAGATTCACCGCTTAAACCGCCAGGTGGAAGAGGTGCTTTATCCGGCGATGGAAGACTATGCGATCGATATCATGTTGGGAAAAGATTCGACGGCGCGCTCGATTCGTCTGGATCTGCCGAAATTTACGCTGGTAGGCGCGACGACACGCGCGGGGCTTCTGACGGCGCCGCTGCGCGACCGCTTCGGCATCGTGCAGAAGATGGATTTTTATACGCCTGAAGAGCTGCAGACGATTGTCCTGCGGACGGCGGGAGTTCTGGATGTGGAGATTGATAAGACGGGGGCCTATGAGATTGCGAGACGTTCGAGAGGAACGCCGCGTCTGGCAAACCGCCTGTTAAAACGTGTGAGGGACTTTGCACAGGTCAAGTACAACGGCGTGATTACGAAAGAAGTCGCGGATTTTGCACTGGATATCCTTGATGTGGACAAGCTGGGACTTGACAACAACGACCGTGCGATCTTACATATGATTATCGACAAGTTTTCCGGCGGTCCGGTCGGACTGGAGACGCTGGCGGCAGCGCTGGGCGAGGATGCTGGGACACTGGAAGATGTGTATGAACCGTATCTTCTGATGAACGGTCTGCTCAACCGGACTCCGCGTGGACGGATGGCGACCGAAGCAGCGTATCGGCATCTCGGGTATGCCTGGAATCAAGTAAAAAACGGTATTTCTGAGATTTGATATTTGATTGATTTGAAGGTGGTATTTCTGTGTGGGTGACGTGACAACGTCGAACCATATTTATTAATAGATAGAAAGAAGAGAATGCGATGGCAAAACAGTATATAGATGTATTAATTGATGGAAAAGTGTATAGCCTGGGCGGCAGTGAGACGGAAGGATATGTACAGCAGATTGCCACGTATCTGAATGGGAAGATTTTCCAGCTCAAGGCGCAGCCGGGATTTTTGAAAATGCCGGAAGACTACCAGAGTATTATGACTTATCTGAATCTGGCGGATGATTATTTTAAAGAAAAAGAGAGTGCGAAGGCACTTGCATCCGACAAAGAGAGCATGGAAAAAGAGACATACCGTCTGAAACATGAGATGGTCAGCACCCAGATGAAACTCGAGAGTCTCCGCAATGAGCGCACCGTCAGCGAGGAAGAACTGGAGACGGCAAAGAAGGCGGCAAAAGAGGCAGCTGAGCAGGCGGAAGCTGCTAAAAATGAGGTACAGGCACAGATCGAGCGTGTGAAAAAAGAAGCGCAGGAGCAGATCGAGGCTGTGAAGAAAACAGCACAGGA
>ERZ791842.1206-NODE-1206-length-14558-cov-4.29766_pt1 | contig 14558 bp, 15 predicted proteins | sample MGYA00509944_ERZ791842 | MGnify/ENA primary metagenome ERZ791842 (study PRJEB30046, sample SAMN00715263) | human gut metagenome | study: EMG produced TPA metagenomics assembly of the A metagenome-wide association study of gut microbiota in type 2...
CATATTTAAATTCCATTATGATTCTATTAATTCCCGTTTCGTCTTTCTGATACGTCTTTCAAGCTCTCTCATTTAAATTCCATTATGATTCTATTAATTCAACATCGGAGACATGAATAAAAAAATAGAGATCTAATTTAAATTCCATTATGATTCTATTAATTCAGCTATTATCCACCTGTTCTTCGGGTAGCTGTGCTAGATTTAAATTCCATTATGATTCTATTAATTCGGTTTTGGTTCTTCTTTTAACTCATCTTTTATTTCTTTATTTAAATTCCATTATGATTCTATTAATTCTCATTATCACTTGCCATATAAGTTTCCTGTTCATATTTAAATTCCATTATGATTCTATTAATTCAGCAACAGGGATATTCTCGAAAACAGGCGAAAAAATATTTAAATTCCATTATGATTCTATTAATTCAGCATCAAGGATACTCTTTGCTATGTTATCGATGTCATTTAAATTCCATTATGATTCTATTAATTCAAAACTAAAATAATAACACTCGACACTGAAACATAATTTAAATTCCATTATGATTCTATTAATTCGATAGATGATCGGTCCAGGCTGTATCTTTGACCACTCATTTAAATTCCATTATGATTCTATTAATTCAAAATTTCTTAAATTTGTTTACTGGCTCTTTTGGTTCATTTAAATTCCATTATGATTCTATTAATTCAACCTTTCCCCTTCTTTCTGCACGCTGCTAGTGCTATTTAAATTCCATTATGATTCTATTAATTCGACAGATTCGAACTCCACAAAGGAGACGAAATCGTTAATTTAAATTCCATTATGATTCTATTAATTCCACACACTCATAGCTTGTTCTATCATCATTGTACTTGATTTAAATTCCATTATGATTCTATTAATTCTTGCACCTGAGATATTGATTAGAATGATTGCACACATATTTAAATTCCATTATGATTCTATTAATTCCCGTCCTAAAATCATCCCCTTATTTAAGCCAAAAAACGTCTCTATTTTGTCGACCTCTTCAAAATTCAATATTTCTTTCTTGTCCCTAATCATATATTTCTGCAACACCTCCTATTTTAGGAGTTTCCGCCTTCTGTCGATCCCCTATATTTTTTGCACTATCATGGGTCGACAGAAACCCCTAATTTTTCAAGTTGATTTTGTTCGACACATTCTATTATGAAACTTATTTACTAAATATGCAAGTTGAATACACGCATTCATTATATATACTTTTCGAACAAACACTATACAGTCATATATGCATCAAATATCACCGTCTGAATAATCCAATTTATCGTCATTTTTATAAAAGTCATGCCCACGCGAGAAAATTTCCGTGGGCATGACGTGGGCACAGCTATTTTTAGGCTTATTTTCAAAAAAATAAAAATTAGGCATTTTTATGCAAAATGCCTAATTTTTATCATGCGTTTCTATGAATTTTTGTGCAATTCCTTAGAATTTACCTGCCTTAGCAGCTTCTTCAATGGATACAGCTACTGCTACTGTAGCTCCTACCATTGGGTTGTTACCCATACCGATTAATCCCATCATTTCTACATGGGCTGGTACTGAAGAAGATCCTGCGAACTGAGCATCACTATGCATACGTCCCATAGTATCTGTCATTCCGTAAGAAGCTGGTCCTGCAGCCATGTTATCTGGATGTAATGTACGTCCTGTACCACCACCAGAAGCTACAGAGAAGTATTTTTTACCTTGTTCGATACATTCTTTTTTGTATGTACCTGCAACCGGGTGCTGGAAACGAGTTGGGTTTGTAGAGTTACCTGTGATAGATACGTCTACACCTTCTTTGTGCATGATTGCAACACCTTCTGTTACATCGTTAGCACCGTAGCAGTTAACCTTAGCTCTTAATCCTTCAGAGTAAGATTTTCTGAATACTTCTTTAACTTCACCTGTGTAATAATCCATTTCAGTTTCAACATATGTAAATCCGTTAATTCTGGAAATGATCTGTGCAGCATCTTTTCCTAATCCGTTTAAGATAACTCTTAAAGGTTTCTGACGAACTTTGTTTGCTTTTTCAGCGATTCCGATAGCTCCTTCAGCAGCTGCGAAAGATTCGTGACCTGCTAAGAATGCGAAACATTCTGTTTCTTCTTCAAGAAGCATCTTTCCTAAGTTACCATGTCCAAGACCTACTTTACGCTGATCAGCTACAGATCCAGGAATACAGAATGCCTGAAGACCTTCTCCGATAGCAGCAGCAGCATCTGCAGCTCTCTTGCAACCTTTTTTGATTGCGATAGCAGCACCTACTGTGTAAGCCCATTTTGCATTTTCGAAACAGATTGGCTGAATTCCTTCAACCTGAGCATAAACATCTAATCCAGCAGCTTTTGTGATTTCACCAGCTTCTTCGATAGAATTGATTCCATACTCTTTTAAAACAGCAAGAATCTGTTTTTCTCTTCTTTCATATGATTCAAATAAAGCCATTATTCGCTACCTCCTATTCCTTTCTTGGGTCAATAATCTTAACAGCGTCATCAACGCGTCCGTACTGACCTTTGGCCTTGTCAAGTGCTGTCTGAGCATCGTCTCCAGCTTTGATGAAGTCCATCATTCTACCAAAGTTAACAAACTGGTATCCAATGATTTCATCATCAGCATCAAGAGCGATACCTGTAACGTATCCTTCAGCCATTTCAAGGTAACGAGGACCTTTTTTAAGTGTTCCGTACATTGTACCAACCTGAGATCTTAATCCTTTACCTAAGTCTTCAAGACCAGCACCGATTGGAAGTCCTTCTTCAGAGAATGCACTCTGAGTTCTTCCATATACGATCTGTAAGAATAATTCTCTCATTGCTGTATTGATAGCATCACAAACTAAGTCTGTATTTAATGCTTCTAAAATTGTTCTTCCTGGTAAGATTTCAGATGCCATAGCAGCTGAATGTGTCATTCCTGAACATCCGATTGTTTCTACTAATGCTTCCTGGATGATACCTTCTTTAACGTTAAGAGTTAATTTACATCCTCCCTGCTGAGGTGCACACCAACCAATACCATGTGTTAATCCTGAGATGTCTGTTACATCTTTCGCTTTTACCCATTTTGCTTCTTCAGGAATTGGGGCAGCTCCATGGTTTACACCCTGAGCTACTGTACACATTTGTTCTACTTCATGTGAATAAATCATGTTGAAACTCCTTTCAGTATTAAAAATAACACTTTTATTTTAGCACATCGTTAAAAATAAAACAACAAATTATCTTAAGAACTTCGTTAAGTTTTTCAATGTTTTTGTTGGTTTGTGTGATAAAAATAATTTTTTTGTCAAGTTGTTTTTCTTTTATACAAAAAATCGCGAATTTTCTTTTTTTTTAGTCAATTCGATAAATTGTCTGAATTCTATTCCCCTTGTTTTCTTTAAGAATTACGGGTATAATTTAATACATATTTTTTATAACAGAAAGGAATTATGATTATGAGTCATTATGATTTAGAAACAAAATGTCTTCATTCTGGTTACACTCCTAAGAAAGGAGAACCATGTGCACTTCCTATTTATCAGAGTACTACTTTCAAATATGATACAACCGATGAAATGGGACAGTTATTTGATCTGAAAGCAGAAGGATATTTCTATACGCGTCTTCAGAATCCTACGAACGATGCTGTAGCTGCCAAAATTGCTGATCTTGAAGGAGGTGTTGCAGGACTTCTTACTTCTTCTGGACAGGCTGCAAACTTCTATGCGATCTTTAATATCTGTGAAGCTGGAGATCATGTTGTTGCAGCTTCTACAATCTATGGTGGAACATTTAACCTTCTGGGTGTTACATTAAAGAAACTTGGAATTGACTGTACATTCGTTGATACTGATGCAAGTGCTGAAGAAATTGCTGCTGCATTCAAACCGAATACCAAAGTTTTATTTGCAGAGACAATTGCAAACCCTGCACTTGTCATTCTTGATATTGAGAAATTTGCAAAGGTTGCCCATGAACATGAAGTTCCATTGATCGTTGACAATACTTTTGCAACGCCGATCAACTGTCGTCCTTTTGAATGGGGCGCTGATATCGTCACACATTCAACAACTAAATATATGGATGGACACGCTGTTCAAGTTGGCGGTGCGATCATTGACAGCGGAAACTTTGACTGGGACGCTTATGGACACAAATATCATGGTCTTACTGAACCTGATGAATCTTACCATGGTGTCGTTTATACAAAACAATTTGGAAAGAAAGCTTATATCACAAAAGCTACAACACAGCTGATGCGTGACCTCGGTTCCATTCCATCCCCTGAAAACTGTTTCTTATTAAATCTTGGATTAGAAACACTGCCTTTACGTGTAGAACGTCATTGTGAAAATGCTCAGAAAGTCGCTGAATTCTTAGATGCTCATGAAAAAGTATCTCATGTTATTTATGCCGGACTTCCTAATGATAAATATCACGAATTAGCACAAAAATATATGGATAAGGGAAGAACCTGTGGTGTTATTTCCTTTGAACTGACTGGTGGACGTGATGCTGCAGTACGCTTTATGGATGGCTTAAAATTAGCGAACATCGCAACTCATGTTGCTGCATCAAAAACAATGGTTCTTCACCCAGCAAGTCATACACATCGCCAGATGAATGATGAACAGTTAAGAGAAGCTGGTGTTTCTCCTGGAATGATCCGTTTATCCGTTGGAATTGAAAGTGCAAAAGATATTATCAATGATCTGAAAGAAGCACTTGAGAATGCATAGTTTTATAGGTGTTCGAAGATTACTTAGTAACAGTAATAATTCATATTATAAATTTCAAATATCATAGCAAAAAAGAACCTTAACTCCCAGCATTTATTATATATGCATTGAGTTAAGGTTCTTATTATTTTATATTCTATAAAATCTATAACAGATTATTCATCCCAGTTAGTATACACTTCTTGCACATCGTCATCCTCATCAAGAAGATCTAATGTTTTCTGAATACTCTTAATATCTTCTTCACTTGTAAGTTCAACCATAGTACCAGGAATCATTGTTACACTGGCATCTGCCATAGGAATTTCTTCCTTCTCTAAAGCTTCTCTGACTGCACTGAAGTCTTCTGGTGTTGTCAATACTTCAAAGCTGTCGTCTTCTTCGTTGAAGTCTTCTGCTCCGGCATCTAATGCCATCATCATAAGATCGTCTGCATCCATTTCACATTCTTCTTTAGAGATGATGATCTGTCCTTTCTTCTCGAACATATAAGATACACATCCTGGTGTTCCTACGTTACCATTTCCTTTTGTGAAAGCATTTCTTACATTAGATGCTGTACGGTTTTTGTTATCTGTTAATGTATCTACGATGATCGCAACTCCGCTTGGTCCATATCCTTCATATGTAATCTGCTCATAATTAACAGAATCTGCATCTCCGGCAGCTTTTTTGATACCACGTTCGATCGTGTCATTTGGCATATTGTTTGCTTTTGCTTTTGCAATGACATCACGTAATCTGCTATTGTTGTCTGGATCTGGTCCACCCTCTTTAACGGCTACTGCAATTTCTCTTCCAATGACTGTGAAAATCTTTCCTTTTTTCGCATCATTTTTTTCTTTTTTGTGTTTGATGTTCGCAAATTTACTGTGTCCTGACATCTTCTTCTTCCTTCCTTTTCCTTTTTTCTACCTTTACCTGTCTAATCATGTTGTCATGAATATCAACAGATTTAAAGGAATATCCTTGGTAGATAATTTCTATTTCTTCATTGTCTTCTGGTAAATGTCCCAGCTGATCAATTAAAAATCCATTGAGTGTCTCAATATCTTCAACGTCAAATTCGATTCCTAATGTATCCTCAAGTTCTTCCAGTCTCGTACTTCCTCGTACAAGATAAATATCTGCCCATCCAATCTTGGTGATATTACGGTCTTCGACATCATATTCGTCTAAAATATTCCCTACTATGACCTCTAGCATATCTTCCATAGATACAATACCTTCTGTCTGGCTGTATTCATCAATAACGATCGCCATATGAATCTTCTTGGTCTGCATCTCCTGAAAAAGCACCGATAAATTCATCGTCTGATGAACAAAAAACGGCTCTCTTGCAATATCAGAAAGTGTTGCTTCTTTCTGATTAAGATATGCATCGATCACATCTTTTAAATAAAGCACTCCTACAATGTTATCAATGTCATCTTCATATAATGGGTATCTTGAATATGGCTCATCTAACATATAATTTAATGCTTTCTCTACGGACATGTTTACATCAATCGCATCAATCTTCTTTCTTGATGTCATAACATCTGTAACATCTTTATCTCCAAATTCGAAAATATTCGTGATCATGCGGGCTTCCCCTTCCATGATCGCACCTTGCTCATGTCCTTCGTTAACAATGTTCATGATCTCTTCTTCATATTCATTGTCTTCATCCTCTTCATGTTCTTGTTCTGATGTGTGCAGTTTTTTCTTTGCTTCTTTGATCTTCTCTCTTTGTTTCATGAAAAAACACCCAACTGCAAATCCGATGATAACTGCTAAAATGATCATCATAAGCACCGAGGGAGTAAATCCTTCCATTTCTTTTTCTTTCTCCTTTTATCTTCTAGAAATTAAGACTATACAAACTTAAATATATCATTTCTAAGAAAAAAGGTCAATATATCCAAGATTCCTGTTATGTATCAAGACTTAAACTGATCTTTAGTGCATGATCCACTTGTTTTAGGAATGTACAATTTAAATGGCATACCTTTTCTCTTAAACGACTTTTATCGATTGTCCGGATCTGTTCTAACAAAATCACAGAATCTTTTTCTAATTCACATCTGTGGCAGTCGATCGGTACATGAGTCGGCAACTTTGCCTTGTTCATCTTACTTGTGATCGCTGCACAGATGATCGTTGGACTATATTTATTTCCCGCATCATTTTGCAATACGATCACAGGACGGATACCGCCTTGTTCTGAACCAACAACCGGTCTTAAATCTGCATAAAATATATCGCCTCGCTTAATTACCATAAGCATAAACACTCTCCATTTCTTTTTAAATATTGTATGAAGAGTATTTACGATTCTTTCAAAAGTATTCCTTATTTTTCAAAATATTCTGTTTCTTTCATCTCTCCGTTTCGAATGTATACTCGTGGAACACGTTTCCCAATCCCACAGACAAATTCATAATTAAAAGATCCTGCTTCATTTGCAACTTCTTCTACGGTCAACATTTTATTGCCATCGTGTCCGACTAAAGTTACTTCATCCATCACAGATACACCTTCAATATCTGTCACGTCAACCATAAACTGATCCATACAGATTCTTCCAATGATCGGTGCATACTGCCCACGGATCAATACTTTTCCTTTGGAAGAGAGTGATCTTGGGTATCCGTCTGCATATCCTACTGGGATAGTTGCGATCTTTGTCTTCTTATCAGTTACATATGTGTGATTGTAACTGATTCCTTCTCCTGCTTCCACTTCTTTGATATATACAATGTGTGTCTTTAATTCCATTGCTGGTCTTAAATCCAATACATCTTTTGAAACTTCTTCTGATGGATATAATCCATAAGTAATGATTCCTGAACGTACCATATCTTTTCTAAATCCATCCAGATCAATGATCGATGCACTGTTTGATACGTGTTTGATCGGAATATAGATATCTCTTTCCTCAAGCCACGTAATAAACTGATCATATTTTCGTTCCTGCTCATAAGTTTCTGTTTTATCCGCCTCGTCTGCACATGCGAAATGTGTAAAGATTCCTTGAATCTTGATATTTGGTAATTTGGCGATCTTCTCTATGCTATCTACAGATTCTTTGGTTGGTTTAAATCCGATACGGTTCATTCCTGTATCCAGTTTGATATGAATCTTCGCATCTTTGCCTAGTGCCTGCGCGATCTTTGATAAGGACTCTGCCATCTCATAGCAGAATACGGTTGGCTCGATCTCATACTGAATCAATGAGCTGTACTGATATTCTGATGTGTATCCTAAAATCAAAATTGGCTGTCTGATTCCATTGTTTCGAAGTGTGATCCCTTCTTCTAGGATTGCAACGGCAAATGCATCAACTCCGATCTTATTTAATTCTTTTGCAATTGGAACTGCTCCGTGTCCGTATCCGTCAGCTTTGATCACTGGCATTACTTTCACACCTTCTCCAACTACACGTTTTACTTCTCTTATATTATGACAGATTGCATCCAGATCAATAACTGCATGCACTCTATAGTACTGGTTCATAATTTCCTCCTGTAACGTCCTTTATATGAGCAATAATATCTGATGCGATCATGCTGTAAGCGCCCAGATCATGCTTTGCATGATCTCCTGCAAGACCGTGAAGATAAACTCCGTGAACTGCTGCCTCATGAACAGATAATCCTTCCCCCAAAAGGCCTGTGATCATTCCCGCAAGAACATCTCCACTTCCTCCAGTCGCCATTCCATCATTTCCGCTTTGATTAATATACACCAAATCATCTTCTCGTGCAACGATAGTTGTTGCATCTTTTAAAACAGCTGTACAATGATATTTCTCTGCAAGATCTTGTGCACTCTGACATAGATCTTCTTTGATCTGTGTGATATCACATGACATCAATCTTGCTGCCTCCATCAAATGTGGAGTCATGATCGTCCCATATGGATAATCAATTTTCATGTTAAATCTACTGATTATATTTAATCCGTCTGCATCAATGACCAATGGTTTTTTTCCTTTTTTCAAAACCATCTCTAACATTTCTTTCATTTCTTCACTGACACCAACTCCTGGGCCAAACAAGATACAATCACACCATTCTAAAGATTCTTCTAAATCTTTTCGTTCTCCAAATAAAATTTCTGGAAGTCTTGTCTGTAAAATCTGACGATTTCCAGCATCAGAAAGCACTTTCACAAGTCCTGCACCCATCCGAAGTGCTGCCTCTGCTGCAAAACATGCAGCTCCTGACATTGTTTCATTTCCAGCAATGATCAAAATCTTCCCATAGCTTCCTTTATTGGAATATGCTTTTCTTTCTGGCATTAAATGATCACTTTCCTCTAATATATATCCTGTCGCATACTTTTTGATCGTCTGGTCATGAAATCCTATGGATACCAGTTTAATATCTCCACAATATTCTCGTCCTGGATATAATAAATGACCTCTTTTATATCCACCAAATGTAACTGTTGATGACGCATGCACTGCACATCCAAGAATCTTTCCACTATCTCCACTGATTCCAGATGGAATATCAATTGCGATCACAGGCTTACCACATGCATTGATCCGTTCAATGACTTCTTTATAAACACCACCAACTTCTCTAGAAAGTCCAACTCCAAAAATCCCTTCGATCAAAAGATCATATTCATGAAAATTTACATCTTCACAATCTATCGGAAAATAGCCTAGATTCTTAAGTATCTGAAGCTGTAATTTCAGATCTGCTGAAGCTTTTTCTATATTACCAACGATCATATAATCCACTAAATAATCCTGCTCCAACAAAATTCTCGTACAAGCAAGTGCATCTCCTCCATTATTGCCAATTCCTGAAATGATCAATATCCTCTGTGAATGATCTGCTATCTGTGCAGCCTTATCTGCAACTGCTTTAGATGCTCTTTCCATCAATACAAGTCCCGGAATTCCTATTCCATGAATCGTCTCATGATCGACCGTTTGCATCTCCTGATTCTTTAATACATATCTCATACGCATTCCCCTATCGCAAAAGCTTGTGCAAATTCTCTTGTATTCGTGATCGATACATGAATTCTTGAAACTTGTTTATCTTTTGCTATCTCTTTCGCCTTTCCATATAATTTGACATATGGCGCACCTGATTCATTTCTCAACACTTCAATCTCATATGGTTCCACACCGAAAAAGCCGGTTCCAAATACTTTGGAAACGGCTTCTTTTACAGCAAAATTGCCAGCTAAAGTCGTAGCATTGTCTTTTGCATATGCTAATTCAGTTGTCGTAAAAATTCTTGAAAGATGTCTTCCTCGAAGAATCATCTCTTCTATCCGGTATATCTCTACGAGATCTGTTCCTATTCCAGCAATCATCTTCTTACCTGCTATTCGTTCTCACTCTCTTCACGGTTGTGGACATTGTATGTTAATGTCATCAGACTTTCTGCTAAATGTACATTCTCTACTGTAACATTATCTGGTAAATGAAGATCGATCGGTGCAAAATTCCAGAATCCTTTAATTCCCCATTCTGCCATCTTCTTTGCAATCGCAGGTGCCTGATCCTTCGGAATTGTCAGTGCAGCGATCTTAATTCCATGTGTTTTGATAAAGTTCTCTAGTTCATCTGTATCAAGAACTTTCACTCCACGGACAGAAATTCCGATCAGCTTTGGATTCACATCAAAAAGTGCCATGACTTTGTATCCATAATCTTCATTAAAAGACTGATAATTCGCAAGGGCCTGTCCAAGATTTCCGGCTCCAACAATAATCATGTCATTTCTCTTATCCAGACCTAAGATCTTACCAATCTCTGTATACAGATTATCTACATTATATCCGTATCCCTGCTGCCCAAATCCACCAAAATTGTTAAGGTCCTGACGAATCTGCGATGCTGTTACCATCATCTGTTCACTTAATTCTTTTGAAGAGATTCTTGTAATATTCTTCGCTTTTAGCGCTCCTAAATATCTGAAATACCTAGGAAGTCGCTTGATAACTGCTGAGGAAATATTCTTATCTGAGTTTGCCATTTTATTCCTCCAAAATCTTTATTTCGCTTATAATTATATAAGATTGTCTAATAACTGTCAATCTTTCCGTCATGAAAATATTTCATTTTTTCAAAAAATATGGTATTCTGAGAAATAATGTCTATAATAAAAAATTTGAAAGGGGTATCTTAATGATATTATCATGCCAGAATATCTGCAAAACATTTGTCGAAAAACCAGTCTTGCAGAATATCTCATTTCACTTAAATGAAAACGACCGGCTGGCGATCATCGGATATAACGGTGCCGGAAAATCGACACTTTTAAAAATATTGATTGGTGAAATCTCTTATGATGAAGGTGAAATTTCTTTAAAGAAAGACGCAAGCATTGGCTATCTTGCCCAACATCAAGATCATACATTCCACCATACAATTTTTGATGAACTTCTTTCCGTCAAAAAAGAAGTCATTGAATTAGATGAACAGATGCGTACCTATGAACAGGAAATGAAACATCTGACCGGTGATGCACTAGAACAAAAAATGAACCAGTATACAAATGCGACTCATAGATTTGAGCAATTAAATGGTTTTGCATACAAAAGTGAGATCACAGGAATCTTAAAAGGACTTGGCTTTTCTGAAGAAGATTTCACAAAAGAGATCAACACTTTATCTGGAGGTCAAAGAACTCGTGTTGCTCTTGGTAAGTTACTGCTTAAAAATCCTGATATTCTGCTTCTTGACGAACCAACAAACCACTTGGATGTTGATTCCATAAGGTGGCTTGAAAATTACCTGTCTCATTACAAAGGAGCTGTGATCATCGTATCTCATGACCGCTATTTTCTTGATAAGATTGTCAATAAGGTCATGGAGATCGACCAAGGACACTCCATGCTGTTTGATGGAAATTATACAACATTTATCGAAAAACGTGATCAGATCAAAGCAATCCGTTTAAAAGAATACAAAAATCAGCAACAAGAGATCAAACATCAACAAGAAGTTATCAAAAAATTAAAACAGTTCAATCGTGAAAAATCAATCAAACGGGCAGAAAGCCGTGAAAAAGCTTTAAATAAGATTGATGTATTGGAGAAACCTACGGAATATAATGCTGATATGCGTCTTAGCATTGAACCAGAGATCATCAGTGGGAATGATGTTCTGACTTTAAAAGATGTATCCAAATCTTTTGGAAACAAATCATTATTCCATGGATTAAGTGCTGATATTTTTCGTGAAGAACGCGTTGCCCTGATCGGACCAAACGGAACTGGTAAAACAACACTGTTAAAGATCATTTGCAAAAAGATCAGCAATAATGGCGGTACGATCAGCCTTGGAGCTGGAGTTTCCATTGGATACTATGACCAGGCACAAGATAACTTAGATGATTCCAAAACAATTTTTGATGAAATTTCAGATGCTTATCCAGATCTTAATAACACAAAGATCCGCAATACTTTGGCTGCATTTTTATTTTATGGAGAAGACGTTTTCCGCCCGATTTCCTCTTTAAGCGGTGGAGAAAAAGGACGTGTTTCTCTTGCAAAATTAATGCTGTCTCATGCGAATTTTCTGATTCTTGATGAGCCTACAAACCATTTAGATATTCAGTCTAAGGAGATTCTGGAATCTGCAATGAATGCTTATACTGGAACGATCCTTTATGTTTCACATGATCGTTATTTTATCAATAAAACTGCAACACGAATCTTGGAAATCTCTGATCATGGATTAACTTCTTATCCTGGAAATTATCAGGATTATATTGCTCAGAAGGAAAAAGAAAAGGCATCTCTTACTTCTTCTACTGCTTCCTCCGTTTCTGTTGATACAGAATCCAAACTCGATTGGAAACAACAAAAAGAAGAACAAGCCAAACAGAGAAAAAAAGAAAATCGTCTTAAAAAAGTCGAAGAGCAGATCACAGAGTTGGAAACGAAACAAGAAGAACTTTCAGAAGCTATGTCTTTACCTGAAAATGCTTCTGATCCTGCGAAATTAATGGAACTTAGCAATGAGCAGGCTTCCATCGCTTCTTCTTTGGAAGAACTTTATGAAGAATGGGAAACTCTTTGCTAATTTGTAAAAAAACATATATAATAGTAACGTTAACCGTATTGAAAAACAGGAGGTTTTTATGAAATTAATATCCTTTGTTGTACCTTGCTACAACTCTCAGGAATATATGAGACACTGCATTGACACCTTATTACCAGGTGGTGATCAGGTAGAGATTCTGATCGTTAATGACGGATCTTCCGATAACACTGCTGCGATCGCAGATGAATATGAAAAAAAATATCCTGACATCTGCCGTGCAATTCACCAGGAAAATAAAGGGCATGGTGGTGCAGTGAATACAGGAATCAAAAATGCCACGGGTATTTACCTGAAAGTTGTTGATAGTGATGACTGGGTAAATGAATATGCTTATGGAGAAATCCTTGATACTCTTGCGAATTTCTACAAACAGGGAACTGTCCTTGATATGCTGCTTTCTAACTATGTATATGAAAAACAGGGAGCCAAGAAAAAAACTGTTATTCATTATCGTCATGCAATCCCAAAAGATCAGATCTTTTGCTGGGATGATGTTGGACGTTTTCCTGTCAGCCAGTATATTTTAATGCACTCTGTCATTTATCGTACTGCACTGCTTCGTGAATGCGATCTAGAGCTTCCAGAGCATACATTCTATGTGGATAATATTTATGTATTCAAACCTCTTCCATATGTAAAAACAATGTATTATCTGGATGTTAACTTCTATCGTTATTTCATTGGACGTGATGATCAGTCTGTCAATGAGACAAATATGATCAAACGTATCGACCAGCAGTTTAAAGTTACTTATATCATGATTGATTATATGACTCAGTTTAATCTTGTAAGTAAGCCATTAGAACGTTATATGAGACATTATCTTTCCATTATCATGTGTATTTCTTCCGTGATCTCTGTAAAATCTGGACAGAAAGAGCATTTAAAGATGCGAAAAGAATTATGGAAATATTTATATGACAGTGACAAACGTCTGTATCGTAAGATCCGTCATAATATTACAAGCTGTGCAGTAAATCTGCCTGGATATGTTGGAAGAAAAGCTACGATTGCTATGTATAAAGCAGCTCGTAGATTTATCGGATTTAACTAAATATTTTTACATTAAAAGGTCCTGCAGAGGGCCTTTTTCTTGTTCCCCTCATCTTTTATTCTGCGTATTCTAATAATATAAAGTATGAAAGGCAACTTTCCATGCAGATTTCTGTTTCAAAACAAATCCATGCTGATCTTGCCCATCAGCATGGTTTTCTTGGAGAAGGTATCGGTATTGCTTATCTTGATACTGGCCTTTTCCCACATAAAGATTTCTCTCCGCATTCCACACGGATCGCCAAATTTGTAGATTTTGTTCATTCCAAATCTTTCAGCTATGACGATAATGGACATGGGACTCATATTACCGGCATCGCTGCTTCCTCTGCAACATTTGGTTCCGATTATTTGGGAATTGCTCCAAAATCCCATATCGTTTCTTTAAAAGTACTGGATGCCTCAGGGAACGGTGTTCAAAGCGCCTTCTTACAGGGTCTTGACTGGATTCATGAGTATCATCGCTCCTATCAGATCCGTATCGTTAACATCTCAATAGGAAGTCCTGGTTCCGAGGATAGTTCAGCCTCCAAAGAACTATTAAAACATGTCAACGCCCTATGGGATGATGGCCTTGTTGTTTGTATTGCCGGCGGAAACCATGGTCCAAAACCATACAGTATTTCAATTCCTGGAAATAGTCCAAAAATCATCACTGTTGGTTCCAGCGACGATAATTTTCAAATGATCGGAAG